>Ga0210383_10000024_pt1 | contig 190173 bp, 211 predicted proteins | sample IncBWC14OmetaG_FD_160072 | JGI IMG/M metagenome (GOLD analysis project Ga0210383, IMG submission 160072) | Forest soil microbial communities from Barre Woods Harvard Forest LTER site, Petersham, Massachusetts, United States - Inc-BW-C-14-O ...
GTGGCCGAGCGGCTCTGCTTGGCGCGGCGTTGTGCGGAGTGCTGAGTTTGGCCGGGCTTTCTGCAATCGCGCAAGAGCCATCGAAGGATAAGAGCGGCGTCAATGTAACGGTAACGAGCAAGGACGGAAGCGAGGCGGGTCTGGTGATCAGCGCGCAAGCTACGGCAAAGGAAGCAGGATTGCCGCTGTACCCCGGTGCTAGGCCCAGCAAGGAAGACGGTGACGGGTCGGCCGCCGCGAATTTGGGTCTGTGGGGGAGCTCGTTCGGGTTCAAGCTGGTTGTCTTGAAGATGGAGTCGAACGACTCGAAGGAAAAAGTGGCTTCGTTTTATCAGAAGGCACTCGCAAAGTATGGGTCGGTCCTGAATTGCGGCGATGGCTCGAAGTCACAAACCGAGAAAGACAAAGACGACTCATCGAAGAAATTGACTTGCGGAGATGACCATCCGGATCCGGGTGGCATGCTCTTCAAAGCTGGTTCCAAAGAGAAGCAGCACATAGTTAGTGTGAAGCCGAATGGTGCTGGGTGCATTTTTCACATCGTTTACCTTGAGGCGCGCAGCGACGATAAGACTCCGGCTTGATGATTGCCGCAACGCAAAAGCGCGTGTGCGTTCGCAGAGGCTTATCCGCAGCCGCGGTCCTTCTCCTGCTCGCACTGGCCGTTACGCTCGGCGTCACATCTGGCCACGGGCAGGAGCCGATTCGCGTCAAAGTGAATCTGGTGAGCGTGGCTTTTGTGGCGCGTGATGCCAATGGCGCCTTGGTGGACAATCTCACGCAGGACGACGTGGACGTGTTCGAAGATGCCGTACCACAGAAAGTAGCCTTTTTTTCACGCAGTTCCGATGTGCCTCTAACGCTAGGCGTTGTAGTGGATGCCAGCGGAAGCCAGGATCACTTTTCCAAGCAGCACAAAAATGATTTGCAAGTTTTCTTTAAGGATGTTTTGGGTCCTAAGGACCGGGTGTTTTTGGTGGGGTTTGGGAATCACATTCGACTGGTGAGCGATTTTTCCGCGTCAGGCGACGGGCTGATGGAGGAATGGAAAGCCTACCAGAAGACCAACAAACACTTTCCCCTGTTGGGACCCGACGAGGATCGTGACCTGGGGACCGCTTTCTATGACTCGATCTATTATTCGGTGACCGAAAAGTTGGCACGTGAGAATGGGCGCCGCGCTATTTTGCTTTTCAGCGATGGCGAAGACAACTCCAGTTCGCACAATATGATGACCGCCATTGAAACGGCACAAAGCGAAAACGTAGTTGTCTACGCAATCCGCTACACCGACAAGGAGCATGGCAAGCTGACAGCCCGCAACAAGTACGGCATCAGTGTAATGGACCGCGTCGCCAGGGAAACCGGCGGCGCCCACATCGACGCCGAGACCACCGACGCCCACGTCTATTTCCGCCAAATCGCCGAAGAGCTGCGGACTTCCTACGAGCTGGGCTACTACCCGACCGACCCGCTAAAAGATGACAGCTTCCGAAAAATCATAATCAAGCCAAAGCGCGAAGGCGTAAGAGTCCGCGCCAAAACTGGGTATTTCTCGCGCTAGAATCAGTCCCGTGATAACGGCTGACACCAATTCTCTCGACTAATTCATTTTCTACTGAGACAGAATTATCCTAAACGCTTAGGATATGATAAGCTGCCATCGTGCCCACGGTGCTCAGGTCTGCGGGCCTGCGCGTGGTGATCTATTTCAACGATCACCGCCCGGCTCACGTTCATTTGATCGGGCGAGGCTGTGAAGCGGTATTCGATCTGCACTGCCGGGATGGGCCGCCAGAGGTGCGCGAGAACTACGGATTTTCGCGGTGCGATGTCGCGATAGTCGAATCGAACCTGACGGCATCGCTGAGCCTGCTCTGCCAGGCTTGGGAGGAAATTCATGGCATCGAATGATCTATTCGAGTTGGCGAACCGGCGGGGAAAGGTGTTGCGGCATTCCACTCCCCGGGCGCTATCGGCGCAATACGACAGACGAAGCGGGAGAATTGTGATTCGACTGAGTTCCGATCTGGAGGTCAGCTTCTCGCCGCGCAACGCGCAAGGCCTGGAACAGGCTACACCGGCAGAACTCCGGGACATTGAGGTGACGCCCTCCGGGTTCGGCATTCACTTTCCAAAACTGGATGCAGATCTTTATGTTCCTGCGATCCTGGAAGGATTTCTGGGATCGAAGAAATGGATGGCTGCGAGGCTAGGGAAACTCGGTGGCCGCTCGCGGAGCGCGGCTAAGCGCGCAGCTTCCAAGAGAAATGGGGCGCTGGGCGGAAGGCCGCGAAAAAGGAAAAGCGCGGCGTAGAAGGTAAATCTTGAACAAAGAGGGCCAAGCCGCTTTGGAGCACGGACCGAAATCTGTGCCACTGTTAGCGAAGATAGCCCCAATTGTGCAGTTTGTCGGAGTCTTCCACCCAGCGGTCGCCGATGTCAGTGCGATAGTACATGTTGGCGATCATGATGTTTTTGATGCGGGAGTAGACTTGGGCTTGTGCTTGCAACATGGTTTGGCCGGTGCCGATGACGACTAGCACGACTCCGCTAGTGCCGGCGATGAGCCACTGCCCCTTCACTTCTTTTACATCTTCGATGTGAATGCCATCGAAGTTCGGTTTCTTCAGAACGATGGCACCATTCTTGGAGAAAGACTCGAACGTGGGCTCGTCGTCAAACGGGAATGGCGGAACGACAATCCGAACGCCGATTTGAAAGCCGCTGCGAGTGCGCCACTTGGGCTCAACGCCGGTGGCCAGTTCCCAGAAAAGATCGCTGATCGGCGTCAGCATGCCTTCCTGCTGGATGCTGATCGTCGGATAGCCGAAGCGACTCGTGAATTCGAGCGGATAGATCCCGTTGTTGTTCACGATGCAGTTCAGGTCGATGTAGCCGACGTAGCCCTCTTCGGCGAGCTTGGGCTCCATTTTGAGAAGCGTCTGATGAAAGAGGCGATTGGGCTCGCTCCAGAACATGGAGGTGCCCATTTCGCCCGTAGGCGGACCGATGTTGCCGGGGAAAAGTTTCTTGTGCTCGAAGTTGATGTTGACGGGCGTGATGAATTTCTTGCCGTTGAAGAAAGCACCGACAGCCACTTCCACGCCTGTGACGCGGCGCTGCAACTGGAACACCTTAATCTCGTCGGAGAAGGCACGCTTGTAGGCTTCCAGCATGCGCACTACGTCATCGCCGTCTTCTTCCTCGCCAACAAATAGACGGCGCTTTACGTTTTGCGCTTCCCCGCTAGGCTTGATGACGTAGCGGTCAGGATTCTTCATCACGAATTCGATGGCGGGATCGAACGAGTCAAAATCCTGATAGGGGATGATGTTGACGCCCGCTTTTTTCAATTCTTCCTGGCCGAAAGAACGATCATCCTCAAGTCGATCGGTGTATTCCGTGCCGCCGATGACGGGCTTCCCCGCGGCGCGAAGCGCGTGGGCTTTCGCGCCCTGACCGAGCGTATCGTCGAAAACGATGATGTCGGCCCATTTGGCGTCGCGTTCCCAGTCCTTCGATTTAGGAACGAAGCCGTCAGCTATGTCCCGCTCCTTTTCAGCTTCGATGTAGTAGCGAACGTCGTGGCCTTCCTTGAGAACTTGCCAGGCGATGTCGCCGATGAGGCCGGAGAGCGAAACAAAGAGAAATTTGCGTTTGTCCATTTAGATTGATGAGCGGCTGGCCGCGAATCCTCACAAGCGTAAACGTCGTATAGTAGCGATGGCCGGCGGCATCATTGTTACATTTCGTTAAAAATTATAGTAGTGCGGGCGAACCGCCAGGCAACCCATGAGGGCCAAAGTATGCATCACAGGGGGTAAGAATGGCCTGGGCGGGGCCTGTCCTTGGGGACAAATTTCCTGCTCCACCTGGCCTTTCGTTCAGGTTATACTTGTTTGTTCCCGCCGGTTGAAGTTCTAAGAGGTCTAGGTCTGCACTGGGCAAGTTTCCAGTGGACTTAGCCGGGGATTGCGGCGAGGAACCCGACATTCGCGAGAGAGGTGAAGTTTGGGCCGAACTGTAAGCTGTGCAACTTCAAAGCTATATGTTACCGGGAAAGATCTAGCGCTCTGTATTTTGGGGGCGCTATTTTTGCTGGGAGCGACGACGTGCAACGCGCAGGTAACCCAGATCTTCCACAAAAAGAAAAAGCTCGATAAGTCGACGAGCATAGACAACAACGCGCAGCCGGACAAAATTCTGTACGACCGTGCGGTGGACGACATCAAGCACGGCCGGCAAGAGGTCGGCCGGCTGAACATGCAAACGCTCATCAACACCTATCCCGACAGCGAGTATCTAGCCAAGGCGAAGCTGGCCATTGCGGACTCCTACTACAAGGAGGGCGGAACTTCGAACCTCGCGCTGGCCGTCTCCGGTTACAAAGACTTTGAAGTGTTCTTCCCTTTCCTGCCTGAAGCAACCTACGCGCAGATGCAAGTGGCCATGACGCACTACAAGCAGATGGACAAGCCGGATCGGGACCGCTCCCATGCGCTCGCAGCTGAGGAGGAGTTCCAGACTTTTCTCCAAAAATATCCGAACGATCCACTGGCGCCACAGGCACAGCAGCACCTGAGAGAAGTGCAGGAAGTGCTGGCGGAAGGCGACTATCGCATCGGCTACTACTACTACGTGAAGAACGACAAGAGAGCAGCGGCGGCAAGGCTGCTGAATGTGTCGAGCCGCTATCCGCTGTACAGCAAGTCGGATCAGGTCCTCTGGATGATGGGAGACATCTTCGAGAAGAGCGAGCACAAAGAGGTGGCTTCACGGTATTACGCCAGAATAGTGACAAATTATCCCCTGTCGAGTCTAGCGCCGCAGGCCAAGGATAAGTTGAAGGCGGCTGGAGTACCTGTGCCGCAAGCTGATCCAAACGCGCTTGCCTGGATGACGGCGGAACAGAATACACCGAGGCCGAAAACTCCCCTGGTTAAGAAGCCGCTTTCGTTAATAAACAGCGGGCCTAATGGGGAATTTATGGCGGCGGCGAGAACCGGAGCTCCGCAAATGGAGCCAGAATCCGACGCGCTGTCCGCAGGTGACCTGCTGACACCTGGAGGAAAATCGGGCACAGGCAAACCTGGAACGGCGCTCGTTCAAACGGTAGTTCCGGGACAGACTGGGACAACGGATTCCACCAGCAATTCTGAGAACGTGGCTCCGGCAACTGGTGATGCAGCGGCAACTGTTCCCGCAGCGAGTGAACAGCCAAAGGAAGCAGGCACAGAACTGACGCCTGCTGCGGTCGCGCCGCCAGCGACGGCGCCGCCAGCTACTTCCAACACCTCAACGAGCGATGAAGCGGCGAAGAATGCTTCGGCGGCGGCTGCAACAGAAACGCCTGCAAAGACAGATGCGCCACCAGCGGCGGCAGAGGTCAAGAGCGATGCCGCGGCAACGGGAACCGAAGCAAAGAGCGACGCTACGGCGCCGGCAACGGATGCGGCGAAAACCGGCGACTCACAGAACAGCGGTGATGCCAAAAAAGAATCCAGTAGCAAGAAGAAAAAGGGACTACGCAAGCTGGTCCCCTGGTAGATTGCGCCAATAGATAAGCGAGATGGAACGGAGGGGTGCAGCCAAGGCTGCACCCCTCTTTTTTTGTTAGAGAATGCCTCCAGGAAGCTCCCGGGAGGGCATATTCATTTCCGACACACAGGTACAGCGAGGAGATTGACGGGCAATACGCCGAATGCTCCAATACTGTGGAGTCTTGATGAACAGTCGGCCGCGTGTCAGTCGATAGTTTGAAACGGGCGCGAACCGATCAATTTTTGAGCGACCGCAAAGCGGTCGAGATTTTAAAGCGACCGCAAAGCGGTCGACGTGCCAGACACGGGTGAAGTATATCCGGAGGAAGCTTAGTGGCCAGGATTCTCGTCGCGGACGATAACAGCAACATCCAGAAGATGGTGGGGCTCGCTCTGAAGGATCAGGGCATCGACGTCGTTGCCGTTGGCAATGGCGAAGCGGCGGTGCGAAAAATTTCCGATATACGCCCGGACCTCGTTCTTGCTGATGTTTTCATGCCCGTCCGCAACGGATACGAAGTTTGCCAGTACGTGAAATCGGATAGTACGCTTGCGCACATCCCGGTGATATTGCTAGTCGGAGCATTCGATCCGCTCGACGAACAGGAAGCACAACGAGTTGGCGCAGACGGAGTATTGAAGAAACCGTTTGTGCCGCCGGATCCGCTGATCTCGATGGTCAAGTCCGCGCTGGCGCGAGCGGGCGTTTCGATTGGCGGAGCGGCACCTCCTCCGCCGGTAGTGGAAGAGCCGATGCGAGTCGCGGAAATGCTGACGCCAAGAGCAGTTCCCTCTTCCCACGCGATTCCGAGCGCGGGCACGCTCGCAGCCGTTCCGGAATTTCCGTCAGTCGAGAGCATGGAAGTGCAGGAAGAAATGCCTGGGACGCCGGAGCCCGTGAAGATTGCCGCGGGGTCGCAACCGCTGGCGTTCGGCAGTCTATTGGAGTCGCCCGCAACCGAGCAGGAAGACGATCCTGGAGAGGCGACAACGGCGCGGCCGCAATTGGAGCGCGATTGGAATTCGGGCGACAAGGAAGACGAAGTTGAAGAGGAAGAAGAGGAAGAGAGCACGGGCTCCTGGAGACGCGACGCGGGCGACGCGATGGGAGAAGAAGAAGCGGCGGCAACCGGCCCTGTGAAAGATTGGCGCGAGACGGCGTTCTCGGAAGCACCAGCGCGGAAGATGAGAAACGATTCATGGGCGCCGCAAAAAGAGATTTCCAGTTTCGAGGAAGCGGCAGAAACAAAACAGCGCGTCGGCGCAATGGTAACAGAAGCGCCGGTTGCGGAATCACCCGCGGGGGCCGCGCCCGCCGCGCCATTTTCGGGAGACGCGTGGGCAGCAGCGCTGAGTCATAAGACTGCGGTGGAAGCTGCAACGATGGAAGCGTCTGTGCCTCTGAAAGAGGAAGTGCGGGAAACCGAGTCGGCCGTGATTCAGGCCGATGTTCATCCAGAAGCCTCCACCGGTGCGCCAGCGATTGTGGCCCCGACTGCAGAACCCGAGAAACCGGCGGCAACGAGTTCGTGGTTTTCCGCTGTCTCCAGTCCTTGGGACGCGGAAGTGCAGAAAGCTAGCCGGCTTGCGTCGACGTGGGATGCTCCTGCGGCAAGCACCCCGGCAGAGAGCGCTCCGGAGTCCCATGCGGCTGCTGAGACGACCGTCTATGTAGGAACCAGTGAAGATGTCGTACGAGGCGATCTCGAGGCGACGGTCGATTCTCTGACACCGGTTTTGAGCAACGAGGCAAAGGCCAAGGTAGTTGAGGCGTCACTCACACCAGCGACCGTGGAAGCCATCCGAGAAGAGGCCCACCAGGTTGCGGAAACCGCGGGGCAGCAGGCGCCGACTGTGGATACGAACGCAAAAGCCCCTGAACCGAGCATGGAAGACATGGTGGCCAAAGTCCTCGCCAAGATGAATCCGGAGATGTTGCAGGCGGTAACCCGGGATATCCTCAAGAACGTCGTGGAATCGATGGTTCGCGACGAGATGAACGCGAAGAAGTAGCAGTTCCCCCCGGTGAAGAGAAACTCGTAAATACAATTGGTGATTTAATTTGTGGCGACTTGGCTGCGACATGCGAGTCGGGACGCCACAGTCTTTTTCAAGTTCCGAGCTGCCGGTACATTTGCAATTTCGGCAGGGAGGGCTGTGGCCTCGAATTGACGGAGTTGGTTTTGCCACCTTATAGTCAAAGATTACCTTTGACGACTTGAAACAGCTTGCATGGATCGAGGAGGGCGGGCCAAGGCCCGCCCCTACAATGGCGTTGAGGCATTCCTTTAGGAGATTGGTACCTAATGGCGCGAGAGATTGCTAAGGCTTACGAACCGGGGCAAATAGAGCCTCGCTGGGCGGAGTATTGGGTTAAAGAGGCGCTGTTTAAGGCGGACCCAGCCGCTCCCGGACCCGTGTTTTCGATTGTGATTCCGCCGCCGAACGTGACCGGCTCGCTGCACATCGGGCACATGCTGGAGCATACGGAGATCGATATCCTTACGCGCTGGCACCGGATGCGTGGATACAACACTTTGTACTTGCCGGGGACGGATCACGCGGGGATTTCCACACAGCGCGTCGTTGTGAAACAGCTGATGGATCAGGGGATCGACTACCAGAAGCTGGGGCGCGAGGAGTTTGAGAAGAGAGTTTGGGCGTGGAAGGCGGAGGCTGGTGGCCAGATCACAGCGCAGATGAAAGGGATCGGGGAGAGCTGCGATTGGTCGAGGGAGAGATTTACGCTTTCGCCGGAAATGTCGCGCGTTGTGCGCAAGGTGTTCGTACAACTTTACAACGAGGGATTGATTTATCGCGAGACGCGGCTGGTGAATTGGTGCCCGGTGTGCTTGACGGTGTTGAGCGATCTGGAAGTGAATCACGAAGAGCGCGCGGGGCACTTATGGCATATCCGGTATCCCGTTGCGGGAACGAAGGAATTCGTGGTTGTGGCGACCACTCGGCCGGAAACGATGCTGGGCGATTCGGCAGTGGCAGTGAATCCCGAGGATGAACGGTACGCGGGGCTGGTCGGAAAGAGTGTCCTGCTGCCGCTGATGAACCGGGAGATTCCGATTATTGCGGATGCGATGGTGGATCGGGAATTCGGAACCGGCGCTGTGAAAATTACACCGGCGCACGATCCGAATGACTTTGAAGTGGGCAAGCGGCATGGCCTGGCAGAAATTGACGTGATGACGGATGACGGGCGCATGAGCAAAGCGGCTGGAGCGTATGCGGGGCTGGACCGATTCGAAGCGCGGAAAAAGATCGTGGAGGATTTGAAGGCGCTGGGCTTGTTGGAAAAAGTGACGGACCACGCGCACGCGATTGGGATTTGCGAGCGGAGCAAGACCATTGTCGAGCCGCGGATTTCTACGCAGTGGTTCTGCGCGATGAAGGGGCTGGCGGAGCCGGCGCTGCGGGCGGTGCGGGAGTGGGAGCCCGGTAAAGAAAATACGATTCAGATTGTCCCTGACAACCGGCGGCAGGAGTTTTTGAACTGGCTGGACAATATTCGCGATTGGACGATTTCGCGGCAGCTCTGGTGGGGGCACCGGATTCCGGCGTGGTACTGCGGGGATTGCGAGGAGTTGATCGTCGCGGAGGAAGCGCCGGCGAAGTGCACGAAATGCGGCTCGGGAAAATTGCGGCAGGATTCGGATGTGCTCGACACGTGGTTTAGTTCGGGTCTTTGGCCCTTTTCGACGCTGGGGTGGCCGGAGAAGACGGCGGATTTTGAAAAATACTATCCAACGACGCTTTTGATCACCGGTTATGACATTTTGTTTTTCTGGGTGGCGCGGATGGCCATGCTGGGGATTCACTTCACGGGAAAAGTACCATTTCGCGCGGTGTATTTGCATTCGCTAGTGAGGACCGGCAGCGGGGAAAAGATGGCCAAGGCCAAGGGCACTGGTCTTGATCCGGTGGTGCTAAACCAGCAGTACGGGACGGACGCGATGCGGTTTTGCCTGGCGTCGATGGCGGCACCGGGGACGGATATTATTTTGTCGGACGACCGGCTGGCGGGCGCGCGGAATTTCGCCAACAAGATTTGGAATGCCGCGCGGTTTTTGTTTATGAATTTGGATAAGTTTCAGCAGGGAGGCACCGAGATTGAGGAGTTGGCTTCGCCGGAGGTGCGAGCGGGAGCGCCGTACGCGTTCGAGGGAAGTGTGCCGCTGGTGGATCAGTGGCTGTACTCGAGGCTGACGATCACGATTGAGACTGTGAACGAAGCACTTAAGAATTATCGCTTCCATGAAGCGGCACAGAACGTTTACCAGTTTTTTTGGGGAGATTTCTGCGACTGGTATATCGAGTGGGTCAAGCCGGAACTGCAGAGTGCGAATCGCCAACGGGCGGTGGTGGCCTGGAAGAATTTGTTCGCGGCATTCAACGATGCGCTGCGGCTGCTGCATCCGTTTATGCCGTTTTTGACGGAGGAGTTGTGGCATCAGCTGCCACAAGTGGCGGGGGCTAAGTCAATTGCGCTTGATAGATTTCCCGAAGCGAAGTTCGGTGGAATTGATGGGGATGCCGAGAAGAGATTTTCTCTATTGCAGCGCATCGTCATTTCAGTGCGCGTAGCGCGCGTCGACAACAAGATCGACCCCAAGAAAAAGATTCCAGCCGAATTCTCAAACCGAGATTCGGCACGCAAAGTACTCGTCACTGAAAATCTGGACGCGCTTCGGCGGATGGCAGTTTTGTCGAGCTTGAGCGTGAACTCTGAACGGCCTGGCGACGGTGGCTACACTCACAGCCTAGGTGAGGACGGCGACGTCCATATTCCTCCTTCAGCGTTCGACAACCCACAGACTGATCCACGCGCCGAAATAGCGCGCTTAACCAAAGAAATCGAAGGGTTGCAGAAAGCTATTTCGTCGAAAGAAGGGCAGTTGGGGAACGAGACTTTCCGCAGCCGGGCGCCGGAGAAAATTATCAAGGGGCTGGAGGAAACGGTGACAAAGCAGCGGATTGAATTGAAGAAATTGAAAGAGCGATTGGTGGAATTGGAAAAGGACGACTAAAGAACGGCGGCGGATTGCCCCGGAGCCGCGGCTGGCGAATCTTACGACTGAGGGATGGCCGGGCAAGCCCGGCCCTCCAGGGTATTTACATTTCTTCGCAGACTTGTTATGCGCGAGGCTCGCGTGCTTGTGCAGCGCGAGCAGGAAACGTAAGCTTAGGCGGCGCGGAAGTGTGACGCAGAACCTCGATGGCCCAAGAAACTCTTCCAGGAACAACTGACAAGCGGCTGGCGGCATTGCTGACGCTGCTGGCGGAGAACGCGACGATTGTGATCAGCGGGGCGCGGATCGCGAGAGAGATCGGCGTGTCGCGATCGATGGTTTGGCAGTGGGTGCGGCAATTGCGCGGGCTGGGCGTGCGCGTGAAGGGTAAGGCGGGCGAGGGGTATTTTCTTGAAAAAGTGCCGGATATTTTGACTCCGGACATGCTGCGGCAGAGGTTGAAGGGCAGCCTTTTTGGTAAGCGCATCTACCATTTTTTCAAGACGGATTCGACGAATCGCGTGGCGCTGGAATTGGGGCACGCGGGCGAGCCGGAAGGCGCGGTGGTTTTAGCAGAAGAGCAGACGGCGGGTAAGGGACGCGCAGGACGTTCGTGGCAATCGGATCGCGCGGCGGGAATTTACGTGACTTTGTTATTGCGGCCGCGGCTTGCGCCGGTGCAAGCGCCGCTTTTGACGATGATGGCAGGGCTTTCGGCGCGCGCGGCGATCGAATCGCGGACAGGGCTGGCGCCGGACTTGAAGTGGCCGAATGACTTGCTGCTGCGCGGGAAGAAAGTGGGCGGGATTTTGACGGAGATGCATGCGGAGCCGTCGCAGGTGCGATTTGTGATTGTGGGGATTGGGTTGAACGTGAACCAGGAGAAATTTCCCGGCGAACTGGGAACTACCGCGACTTCGCTGCGATTGGATACCGGTGGGCAAGTTTCGCGGCTGGAATTGCTAGTAATATTGCTGCGGGAATTCGAGAACGACTACAATCGTTTTCTGCGGGAAGGTCCGGCTGCGGTGACAGAGAAATTCGAGGCGGTTTCGAGCTATGCGAGCGGGAAACGCGTGCGGGTAACGAGCGGGGCGGAGAGTTTTGCGGGCACGACGGCGGGGCTTGGGCCGGAAGGTTTGCTGCTGGTGAAGCGCGACGATGGGCAGGTGGTTACGGTGATTTCGGGGGACGTGGCGGAGGCGCGGTAGGAAAAGGCGCGCAGCATGCTGCGCCACTACAAGGACTTTATGCTGCTGACGATTGATGTCGGGAACACGAATACGGTGCTGGGCGTTTTTCGCGGCGAAGAATTGATCGCGAATTGGCGGTTGACGACGGCGCGGCAGCAGACGATTGATGAGTACGGCGTGCTGACGCGCAATTTGTTTACCTTGGCGGGTTTGGATCGCGATTCGATTAACGGCGTGATTATCAGCTCGGTGGTGCCGCCGGTGAATTGGACGCTGGCGGAGATGTCGCGAATTTATTTTGGCCAGAAAGCGCTGTTCGTGGAAGCTGGCGTGAAGACGGGGATGGCGGTGCTGGTGGATAACCCGCTGGAAGTCGGCGCGGACCGGATCGTGAATGGGGTGGCGGCGTTTCACAAATACGGGGGGCCGTGCATCGTGGTGGATTTCGGTACGGCGATTACATTTGATGCGATTTCGGCGCGGGGAGAATATTTGGGCGGAGTGATTGCACCAGGATTGGGAATTGCGTCGGAAGCTTTGTTTGCGCGAGCGGCAAGATTGCCGCGCGTGGAAATCAAGGATCCGGGAAAAGTGATTGGGACGAATACAGTCACGCACATGCAGGCGGGGCTGTATTACGGTGCGGTGGACATGGTCGACGGGATGCTCACACGAATGAAGGCGGAGCTACCCGGCGATGTGAAAGTGGTTGCCACCGGCGGGCAAGCGAGATTGGTGGCGAAGGGCTCGAAACAGATTCAGGATACGGATGAATTTCTGACGTTGACGGGACTGCGGCTGATCTGGGAGAAAAATCAGCCGGCAGAAGCGGGAAAAGGCGCGGCGGCGAATCGCGGGGCGCGAGAAGCGGTGCCGGCGGTTGTACCTACGAAGAAAGCACAGACATAATCGCACAGGCGCGGCTCGCACACGTGGTACGCGAGAGTTAAGCAGTTTGCTCTGCGTTCTTCGCGATGGCAATTCAAATGGACAGCTGGAACTACTTCAATTACTTCACGGAAATTGAGAATTATTTCTGGAAGAAGCGCGGGGCACATTTGCTGGTGTCGCCGCTGGACTGGGCGATCATGGAGACCTGGCAGAAAGCCGGAGTGCCGCTGGACGCGGCGTTGAAAGGGATCGACCACGCGTTTGAGAGCTATCAACGATCGCGGCGCGGCGCGGGGAAGCCGTTGAAGAGTTTGGCGTACTGCACGGACGCAGTACTGGAAGCGGCGGAAGAACAACTGGAAGCCGCAGCCGGGAGGGCGCCGAAGAATGGGAACGCCGCGGCGAAAGAACCGTTTTCGCGGGAAGAGTTGCGCGAGTACTTTGCGAAGAATTCGGCGCAGATTGGTTCGGCTGCTGATGGCGCGAATTCAACGAGTTCGGGGCTTGTTGAGCGTTTGCGCGAAGTTGCGGAGTCATTGAGCGAAATTACGACGCTGCTCGACGCGCCGGGATTACCTGACTTGGAAGATTTAGAGAGGCGGTTGACGATTTTGGACGACAAGCTGCAGGCCATCCTAATCAGCTTTGCGAACGAAGAAATGATGCTGAAGATCCGGCGCGAGATAGATGGGCAGCTCGCAGTATATAGGCGCAAAATGAAGGCGGAGCAAATTGCGTTGGTCGAGAAACAGTATTTGCAGAAGCGGCTGCTGGAGGAATTTCGCTTGCCGCGGCTGAGCTTGTACTACTTTTCCTGAAGCGCGCTTTCCAGAAGCAATTGCCTTTTCTTTCCACGCGAAAAAACGCAGAATGGGGCCTACGGATATGTCTGACGAGTTACGATTATCGATTGAGAAGCTAGTGTATGGCGGCGACGGGCTGGCGCACGCCGAGGGGACCACGGTTTTTGTGCCGTTCGTGCTGCCGGGAGAAGAGGTACGCGCGGCGGAGAAATCGAAGAAGAAGAAAGTCGTGTGGGCAAAATTGCTGGAAGTGACGTCGGCCTCGAAGGAGCGCACTGCGGCGCCGTGCCCGCATTTCCAAACGTGCGGTGGTTGCCACTATCAGCACATCACGTCGGCGGAGCAGGTTCGTTTAAAGAAAGAGATTTTGCGCGAGACGCTCTCTCGGCTGGGCGGAGTTTCCTGGGACGGAGAGATTCAGGCGCACACCGCAGAGCCTTACGGATACAGGAATCGCGCGCAGTGGGCAGTGAAGAGCGGGATGCCACGAGCGCTGGGATATTTTTTGCCGGAGAGTTCGTTCATTGTGCCGATCGACGAATGTCCGGTGCTTTCGCCGCGGCTGGCGCAAACTTTTGGACAATTGCAGGAAATGGCGCGGTCTGGAGCTTTGCCAATTGGGATTCTGGAGATCGAAGCGTTTGCCGACTCGGAGGACGAAAAGATTGCGCTGAACGTAGCGTTCGAGCGGTTTCCAAAACCTGCGGCGGAACTCGCCGAGGTTTTGCGAACAGCGATTCCGCAGATCGATAGTTTGCTGCTGCTGGACCAGGAGAAAGACAAGTTCGAATTGACGGGGCCGGGATATTTGATTCATGAAACGAGCGGGTTTAAATTTCGCGTGAGCCACTTGTCGTTTTTTCAGGTGAACCGGTTTTTGATTGGGGATTTGCTGAAAACCGTGACGGCTGGCGCAAAGGGCAAGCTGGCGCTGGATATGTACTCGGGCGTCGGATTTTTTTCGCTGCCACTGGCGCGCGCGTTCGAAAGGGTTGTGTGCGTGGATGCAAACCTTGCGGCTACGCGCGATCTTTATGCCAACGCGGAGGCTGCGGGTGTATCGGTGACGACACACAACGAGCATGCGGAAGATTTTCTGAAAAAGACGCAGGAGCGGCCGGAGTTCATCGTCCTGGATCCTCCGCGAGCGGGGTTGGGAGCCGAGACGGCAGCGTTACTAGCAAACCTTGGCGCGGCGGAAATCGTGTATTTGTCGTGCGATCCGTCCACTCTCGCGAGAGATTTGGCTGTTCTGACTGGTTCGCCGCGCACACCGAAGGAAATTGCAACACCGACCGTGCGGTATGAGTTGAGCGAGATGCATCTATTCGATCTATTTCCGCAGACATATCACATCGAAACGCTAGTGAGGTTGAAAAAAGCGCCATGAGGTTGCCGGCCGTGGCGATCGCCGCTTTATTTGCTTTCGGCGTTGTGCTCGGCCAGGCGCCGTGGTTTGCTGAACGAGTTTCCTCACATATTTATCTCTTGATGGGTTTTGCTTCTATGGGTTTGCTGATTTGCGCGGGCATCGTCTTGGCCAGAATCGGACGCCTCTTCCCCGCCCTCACTATTTCCATTTTTAGTTGGATCATTCTGGGCGGCTTGGGCGCTGGCATCGCGAATCAGCCGCGGCCTGCGGACTACGTGCTGTCGCTTGTTGAAGCCGGCCGACTGGATTTGAAAACGCCGTTGCGATGGCACGGGCGGCTGCGAGACGAACCGGCGAAGTTGCCGTGGGGCTACGGCTACGAAATCGAACTGAGCGGCGTGGAGTACGACGGCTCTTTGGTGGGCGCGCAAGGCGGCTTGCGAGTCAGCTTTTCTGAGAGCCCGGATCAGACTGATGCTCCGGACGTTCATGCTGGAGACGAGGTCGTTGTCGCCACGCAAGCGAAGCGGCCGCAAGTTTTCCGGGACGACGGCGCGTTTGACCGGCGCGCATATTTGGCGCAGCAGAATGTGGATCTGGTGGCGACGCTGCGCGCACCGGAACTGATGGAACGGACGGCGGTGTCGCGAACGACGGCCGCGACACTGTTGGCGCACGTTCGAAGAAGATTGCGCGATGAGATCGACCAACTCTTCACGAAGACTCCGCAAGTGGGCGGAGTTTTACGCGCGATGCTGCTCGGTGACCGGAGCTTCGTGGAACGCGCGGAGTCCACTGATTTTCAGAAGACAGGCGTGTTTCATGTGCTGGTTGTGGCTGGGCTGCATGTGGGGGCGCTGGCAGTGTTTTTGTTTTGGATGGGACGCGTACTGAGGCTGACGCCGTTCTGGACGGCTCTCATGACGCTTACGCTGCTGCTTGCTTATGTGGCTGTCGTTGAGCAAAGACCACCGGTGATTCGCGCTGCCTCGATGACGGCGATTGTGGTGATTGGCGGGTTGTTCTTTCGTCGGCTGGATTTGCTGAACTCCGCGGGAATGGCCGCACTCATTCTGCTGATTGCGAAGCCGCTGGCTGTTCGCGATTCAAGCTTTCAACTTACATTTTTGGCGATCGGCTGTATCGCAGGGCTTGCGCTGCCATGGCTTGCGAAGACCGTGCAACCCTATGTCGCGGCGCTGCGCGGCTGGCGCGACGTCACGCGCGATGCCTCGCACGAGCCGCGTGCGGCGCAATTTAGGATCGATCTGCGAATGGCTGCGCGCTGGCTTTCGTCACATGTCCCTGCCCGCTTCGGGTATTCGGCAGCGGAAGCGCTCGCACGCGGCATCGGCGTTTCATTGCGCGTATGGGAATTGTTGGTGATTACGTTGGCGCTGCAAATCGGAATGCTACCGCTGATGGCGCGAGATTTTCATCGCGTTACACTGAGCGCGCCGCTGGTCAACCTGGCGGCAGTACCGTTAACAGGAATTATAGTGCCACTGGGATTTCTGACGCTGGGATGCGGACTCATTTCACATGCTCTCGGTAAACTGCTGGCGATGCCGCTGGCCTGGGTGACGATGCTGCTCATGCACCTCGTGCAGTGGGTTGCGCGATTTCCGCGATGGAGTTACCGGATCCCGGGGCCACCCGCGTGGTTGATGGGGATTTTTCTTGTGGCCGGCGTGCTTTTGACGGCGACTGCCCGCCGTTCCAGTTTTTGGCGCGGGTGGGTCACTCGCTGCGCGGCTGGAGCGCTGGCATTGAGCGCTCTTGCGATTGCAATTTTTCCCTTTGCGCCGCGATGGTCGGCGGGAAAATTAGAATTGACAGTTTTGGATGTAGGGCAAGGAGACTCGCTGTTGGTCGTGTCGCCGCACGGAAGAACGCTGCTGATCGATGGAGGAGGAGCCTTCGGCGGTTTCCCTGGGCGTGAGGAGCACAATCGCATTGATCCCGGCGAGGAAGCCGTGTCGCCGTACTTATGGTCACGGGGATTTCAGAAATTGGATATTGTGGCGCTGACGCACGCTCATCAGGATCACATCGGAGGGCTGCAGGCGATTCTCGAGAATTTTCGTGTTGGGACGCTGTGGATTGGCCGGGAGGTCGAATCGGCGGCGCTAGCGAACCTCGAGAAACTGTCCCGCGAGAAGAAAATTGCAGTCGTTCACGAGGTGCGTGGAAATGCATTTTCGTGGGATGGAGTCGAGACGCAACTCCTTTGGCCAGAGATTGCGCCGACAGATGTTGGACCCGCGCCGAAGAATAATGATTCGCTGGTGTTGCGGCTGAAATACGGAGAGCGCAACATGATGTTGCCGGGGGACGCAGAGAAACAAGCGGAGAGCTCCATATTGTCGGATAATGGCGAAGAGGCTCTACGCGCGGATGTCTTGAAGGTCGGCCATCATGGCAGCAAGAACTCGACGATGCCGGGGTTTCTGGCCGCGGTGCGGCCGCGTGTCGCGGTGATCAGCGCCGGAGAAGACAATACCTACGGTCACCCCAACCCTGACTTGCTGGAACGACTCACAGATGCAGGCGTGCAGATATTGCGGACGGACCGGGACGGCGCCGTGCATATTTTGACCGACGGGAAGCAACTTGTGATCAGCTGCTTTGTGGCGTGTCCGGAGAAAACCTCGGAAGCGGCTTCAGCGCAGGCGCAACCACCAGATCGACAGCAGCACCGCAAGCAATAGAAGAAAACCGATAGCCGCCTGATATTCGTGGTTTTTCTTGTACTGCGCAAAGGAAAATGTACCGGCACCGGCAAACGAGAGTTTCGCAGGTGTGAGGCGAGGAAAAAACAACGGGACGGTATGTGCGTATTCGTCGAAAGCAGCTCCGTGATGTTGACGAAGTTCCACTTCTTCGCGCCGCATGACGATGGAATAGAACAACGCAAAATAAGCGCACAGAATCACAGCCGATATCCAGGAGTGCGTTGCAACAGCCGCTCCGAGCGTAAGAATGGAGCTGCCAAAATAAAGCGGGTTGCGCGTGTAGGCATAGGGGCCGGTAACCGTCAAGACTTCCTGCTTGTGAAGATGGCCGGCAGCTCGTGCGCGGAGCAATAAGCCGAGTAAACCGAGGGGCGCTCCCCAGAGAATGCTGTGAGGAGTTGGCCGCGCGAACCACAAAACGAGAATGGCGAGAGGATAGCTGAGCCGAACACGCCAGCGGGCAAAGAAGACTCCGGCGGGGTTCATGCAGAGACTCCAAGTCGGCGGCGAACAGCTTCGAAGACTTCGGGCACTTGAATCTGCAGCATCGATGGATGAGTTTCATCGATGCGGCTGTGCGTCCTGACTGCGCCGGCAGCGCGCAAGACAATGTCCTCGGTGCGATAAGGGCCGTTGCGCGCGGGGTCCGTGGGACCGAAGAGAGCGACCGCTGGAGTGCCAAGAGCGATCGCAAGATGAAGCGGGCCAGTATCCCCACCGACGATGCACGCCGCATTGCGCAAGAGAGCCATCAAAGGACCCAGCGGACCATTATAAGGAACAGGCTCGGCGTCGCCGCTGCATTCACGGACAGCAAGGGCAAGGTCATCTTCGCCGGGGCCGTAATTCACTACGCAGCGCAGGCCGAGAGTATCTCGAATCAATTGGCAGAGTTGGCCAAAGCGTTCGGGCGGCCAGCACTTCGAGCGCCAGCCGCCACCGGGACTCAAGACGACGTAGCGATCCAGTCCGACATTTTGCAAATAGTCGCGAATGCCGCACTCATCCTGCTGCGGAACGCGCAAGGCAAATGGCGCAACAGAGTCGCGCGATCCTGCGCGCTGAGATAACTCTCCATTTTGATCTGCGATGTGGGTCGTGATGCAACGAACTCGATCGGTGTAAAGAATGGGAACGCCAAACTCGCGAATTGTCTCCGAAGAAAAACCGATTCTGCGTTGGATGCCGCCGAAAAAAGCCAGCGCGGCGGACTTCCAGAGACCCTGATAGTCGATCGCGGCATCCCAGCGAGCGGCTCGCAGGGCTTCGATGATCTTGCGAAGGGAAGAAATAGAGCGCGTTTCGGTGGCCCAAACCTGCGAGGCCAGCGCGCTGCTTTCGACCAAAAGTTTCCAACGCGGGTGCGTGAGCCAGACGATTTCGGAAGTTGGGAAACTTTCGCGCAGGGCAGCAACGGCAGGGAATGTGTGCACGATATCGCCCAGCGAGCCGAGACGAAGAACCAGGAAGCGGGAATCAGGCATGCGGGACCTTGCGAACGGATTCTAGAAGGTCGCGGGTCGAATGATCTTTGGGGTCCCCGACGATTGCAATCTGGATGCCGAGGCGTGCAGCCGTGGCACGTTCGGGTACGGTTTCCGTCGTGTAATCAGTTCCTTTGGCGTGAACGTCAGGGCGGAGGTCTGCAAGCAGCGACTCGACGCTAGGCTCGCTAAAAAGCACCACGTAATCGACGGCGCGAAGAGCGGCGACGAGAAGCGCGCGAGCATTCTCATCAAGAATGGGACGGCCGGGACCTTTCAGCGCGCTTACGCTTGAGTCCGCGTTGACGCCGACGATAAGGACATCGCCTTCCCTTCGCGCGCCTTCCAGATAGCGAACGTGGCCGACATGAAGCGTGTCAAAACATCCGTTGGCGAAAACAATGCGCTGCCCCCGCCGCTTGTGCTCCGCTAACTTACCGTGGAGAAAGTCGCGTGTGACGATTTTGGATTCAGAGCGGCGCATGAGTCAGGAAGCAGCTCCGCCGGCTTGATGGCGCAGTGCAGCGAGAAGCTCTTCGCGCGTAACGGTGGCGGTGCCGCGCTTCATCACCACGAGACCGCCGGCAATGTTTGCTATGTGCGCGGCTTCCAGAGGAGAAGCGCCGCAGGCGAGCGCAACCGTGTATGCCGCAAGGACCGTGTCACCCGCGCCCGTGACGTCAACAGCCTGGTCGCTGCCATAGACAGATATTTGCGTTAGCCGGTCTCCAGGTTCGAAGAGGGCCATGCCATCGCGGCCGCGCGTGACGAGAAGAGATTGCAGCTTCATTTCAGCGAGGGTTGCCGCGCCGCAGCGAGTCAGTTCCGCAATATCCCGACCGATAGAAACGTGATGAAGCGTTTCGAGTTCCGCTTCGTTTGGGGTGGCCGAGGTTATTCCGGCTTTGGCGTAAGCGCCTAGATTGTGGCGTGCATCGAGGGTGACCGGTGGCGCGCTCTTTTGTTTCGCAAGGGACTGGCGGACCAGTGCAGGCGCGGCAACGCCAAAACCATAGTCGGAAACGGCCAGGGCATGCGCGGAACGCAGTTTTCCCTGCAACTTTGCTTGAAGCTTTTTGTGCACGGCTTCTGGGAGCGGCGATTGCGGTTCCCGGTCGACGCGGAGAACTTGCTGGCCCACGGTGTGTGTCCAGCCGGCCAGGAAGCGAGTCTTCGTGGGTGTCGTCCAGCCTTTGACGCGGACGATACCCGAGACATCGACGCGTTTGCTTTTGAAATAGGAGATGAGCGCATCACCAGCTGGATCGTCTCCCACGGCGCTAATAGGCAAGACACGTGCGCCGAGGGCCGAAAAATTGTTGGCGGCGTTTGCGCCGCCGCCGGGAGCGAAGTGCGTTTCGCGATGCCGGAGAATCAAGACGGGGGCTTCGCGCGAAACTCGTGAGATCTCGCCAAACTGGTATTCATCAGCGACAAAATCACCAAAGAGAACTACAGTTTTCGAAGAGAATTGCTCGACATAGTCCGCGAGGGCAAGAAGATCGACGGAAGACGACGGCGCATTCTTCTTTGAGGAGCGCTTCATTTCGTTGGCCTCAAGATCCAGTGAACAGCGTCCGCAAGGTCGGCAGCCACAAAATCAGGCTGAATCGTCCACTTCGCGGCATGCCAAAGATACTCGCCTTCTCCATAACCGGTGCGCACCAGAATACTGCAAGCGCCAGCGCGATGGGCAAGTTCGATATCGCCGTGACGATCGCCCACGACAAAAGAGCGATGCAAGTCAATCCCGTGCTCGCGGGCTGCTAGTTCGAGCATTCCTGTCTTCGGTTTGCGGCAATTGCAGGCGTCCGCTGAGGTGTGTGGGCAATAGTATATGGCGTCGATGCGTGCACCGGCGGCTTCGAGCTGCTGGGTCATCAGCTCGTGCACCAAGTGTAGTAGCGATTCGGGGAAGTAGCCGCGACCGACGCCAGACTGATTTGTGACGACAATCACAGGCAGACCAGCCTCGTTTAAACGCCGGACGGCGTCAGAGACATGCGGCAGGATACGAAGCCGGCTGACATGATTCAAGTAGCCGACTTCTTCGGTAATGGTGCCGTCGCGATCGAGAAAAACAGCAGGGCGGAGCGCGCTGGTTTCAGACAGGGCGCACCTCCATGGATGAAATCCAGTGACGCGCGGCGGCTGCCACAGCGTCTGGCGTAACACGAGTCATGCAACGGTGGTCGGTCGGGCAGCGGCGCAGAAAGCAGGGACTGCAATACGGCCTCTCCTGAACGATGCTGCATCGCGGCGTTACGGGAGCAGTGCCAAACGGATCGGTGGGCCCAAAAACGGCCACGACCGGCAGACCGACCGCCGCAGCCACATGCATCGCACCGGAATCGTTCCCTATGAACAGCTGGCACTGAGAAAGAAGCGCGGGTAAATCGTTGATGGAAGTTTTTCCCGTGAGGTCGATCGGCGGACGATTCATGCCCGCTGCGATCGCTGACGAAACGGCGGCTTCCGCAGGAGTGCCGAAGAGAATCACATCTGCCTGCGCTTGGGCCTGGAGGCGATTCGCCAGTTCCGCAAAGCGATCCGGCGGCCAGCATTTTGCTGAGCCATAGGAGGCGCCTGCGCCGATGGCAATTCGAAAGCTGTCGTGTCTCACGCCGACAGAAAGAAGAAACTGCGCGGCGCGTTGGTGATTTTCCTCGGGGACATTGAGTTTTATGAAGGATTCGTTCGGCAAAGAATCCAGCCAGCCGGCGCGGCGAAGCAATTCCAGATAGTAGTATTGCTCGTGAACGGGAATTTCGCCGGGCTTAGGCACGGGCAAGGCCTTCGTGAGGAGAAGGCTCCGGCCGTCACGCGCATATCCGATGCGCTCTGGAATTCCCGCACGCCAGGCAAACCACGCGGCCTGGAAGGCATTCTGCAACAACAGTGCTGAATCAAATTTTTGTGCGCGGAGTTCGCTCGCGGTGTCGCGCGTGTCCTCCACAAACATCATGTTGTCGCAAACCTGCTGATTCCTATAGATGGCTGCAACATAAGGCCTAGCAAGAATGGTTATCTCGGCCTCAGGGAAACGCGAGCGCACAGCTCGCAACGCAGGCAAAGCCATGATGGCATCGCCGACCCAGTTCGTGGCGCGAATGAGGATTTTCACGGGGGCACTCCGCGGGACGCCTTTAATTTCCCCTCCAAAGCGGCGAGGAATTCGCTCTCGGCAGTGAGAACAAGATCGATCACAGCCACGAAGATCGGAAACGCTGTGCTCTTTCCGTGGCCCAGATTTTCCGCATCCTTTTCAGTGGTCACAAATGCGATGGCGCCAGCTCTTTGCGCCGCCTTCTCCAATCGCTGAAGGTCGTCTGCCGTGTAACGATGATGATCACGAAAAATGGTTTCCCCCGCGACAGGAATATGCCAGTGGCTTAGATCGTTAAAAAATGCCTGCGGATTGCCAATACCACAAAAGGCGAGAAACGGACCGTGACCAGTCTCGCTCTCGTAAAGAAGATCGGAACGGCTACCGTGACGTCGAAAACCTAGCAAGCGTGTCTGCGCATAGAAAATGGAATATTTGTGTGCGTCGCCGGCCTCGATGTCGGGCCTTTCGGTCTTGCGGGTGACAACTAGGATGTCAGCACGCTGGCAAGCGGAAATGGGTTCGCGGAGCACGCCCGAGGGGAGCAGCCACTGGTCCTTGAGATTGCGCGAACCATCGAGCATGACAATATCGAGATCGCGTGCGAGCAAAAGATGTTGAAAGCCGTCGTCAAGAAGAAAAACGTCAATGGCCTGCCTCTCTTCAATGCGACGGCCCTCGGCAAAGCGATCTTTACCGATGCCGAAAGCAACTCGTTCTTGCAGGCGATGCTTCATCAACTCGATTTCGTCGCTCGTTCCGCCGGAACCGCGATAGCCCCGGCTGAGAATTGCTACGCGCTTCCCTTCTGCGAGAAATTTTTCGGCGAGCCACAAGACCATGGGAGTCTTGCCCGTGCCTCCAACGGTCAAATTGCCAACGCTAATCACCCTGCCCCGCAATGGCTTCTGCTTCAACCAGCCTTGCGCGTAAAGCCAGGCACGCATCCGAACATACCCGCCATACAAAAAGGATAACGGCCAGAGCAAAACTCGCACCCACAGCGGAAAGTTCATCATTTCGCTCGCGCAGCGGCTTCGAGGTGCCTGGCAATCTCCGCGATGGCACGATCGGTCGCGCCGCGGCTGCTTTCGACAAGGTTGCGGGCGGTCTCGCCCATCCGCCCGGCCCGTTCGGGATCGCGCAGAAACTCGATCCAGGCAACGCCGGCGTCTTCAGGACTTTCCACTTGAACCGCAGCCCCTGCCGCCGTGAATCGCTCCGCAATTTCCGCGAAGTTTTCCATAGACGGCCCAAACACAGGGACCTTCCCGAACGCGGCAGGCTCCAGGATGTTGTGCCCGCCGCTCTCAACAAGTGAGCCTCCAACAAAAGCGCCGTCGGCCACGCGATAGAGCGAGGCAAGCTCTCCGATGCTATCGAGCAAAATGACGGTGACATCATCGGCGATAGAAAACTCACCGGATGGCGCGCCATTCTGCGAAGGTCCTGGGACTGGCAGTTGCGAACGCCGGATGAATTTGCGGTGAGAGTCTTCGATGAACTGAGCCGCGGATTCGAAGCACTCCGGCTTGCGCGGGGCCAAAACCAGCAACGCTTTACGGTGCTCCCCTTGAAGCGTGCCGAAGGCGATCAGCGCAAGCGGCTCCTCTGTCGCGACGACGCTTCCCGCGACGATGATGGGCGAGCGGCCAGCGCGTTTCGCTTCCGTGGCCAGCCATTGCGAAATCGGCGTTGGCGCGGGAAGCTCCAAGTCATATTTCAAGTTTCCGCTGACCTGCACTCGGTCTGGCGGCGCACCCAAGGCGCGAATCCGCTCGGCGTCTTTCACGCTTTGCATAAGAAAAGCAGAAGCATTAGCAAGGGAGCTGCGCAGAAAGGGCCGCAGGAAAAATCCGAAAATACCCAGGAAACGCTGATAGCGAGCGAATGAACGGTCCGAGATGCGCCCGCTGACGAACACAACCGGAACGCCGGCGCGCCGCGACTCATGCAAAAAATTCGGCCAGATCTCCGTCTCGAGAATAATGACGATGGAAGGTCGAACTGCACGCAACACCCGCCGAACGCAAAACGCCCAATCCAACGGAAAGTAAAAAATCGCGTCGGCAAACGGCATGCGTTCCCGAGCCAGCGCCTGGCCAGTCAAAGTCGTTGTGGAAACTACCAGAGGCCGGTCCGGAAACGCCTGCTTCAATCGCCGCGCCAAAGTAACACCTGATAGCGCTTCGCCTACGGAAACTGCATGAATCCAGATAGCGCCAGAGCGGTCTTCAGGAAGCTTACTGAGGGTCGGAAACGAAAAACCGAGACGCTGCCCAAGATTTGAAAAGTATTTGCCATGGCGCAATCCCTGCACCAGCCAATACGGTGTAAGCACCATGGCGGCGAAGCCCATCAGCAGGCTGTAGATCAAATACACTAAACGTGGCTCCGGTCTCTCGTCCGCACCGCCGCGAGCAGGCGGTGCGCGGTGCGGGCAACCTTGCACTTCCCCCAGGAATCGAAGGCGTCGAGATGAGAAAGGACTATTATAACCCGATGCGAAACCTAGCCATTATAGTTCCCTTTCTTGCCGCAGCAATTTTTTCTGGCGGATCCACAGCCCAACAGCCGCAATCCACGCTCAAAGCCGCGGCCCTCGAATCCCATGAGGGCGTGACCATTTCTGCTCAGCCATGGACTGACCCTGCCAACTACAAGGCGAAGTTCCCTAAGAAATCTCCACTTACCGCAGGTATCGTGGCCATCGACACCATCTTCCGCAATGATTCGGACGAAAGTATGAAGGTTGACCTCGAACAAATCCGTTTGAATGTCACCGTGTCTGAGGATAACCGCCAGGCGCTCCGTTCTCTGACGGCGGACGATGTAGCCGACGAAGTGACCGGCGCAAAAATAAAAGACCCAACGGCAACTCACCGGTCTCCCATTCCGATACCAACCGGCCCAAAAGTCGGCCGCGACAAGCACTGGACGGAAATACAAAAGGCGGCCGCCGACGCGGGCGTGACGAGCAGCATCGTTGCGCCCCATCATTCCGTGCAAGGATTGCTTTACTTTGATGTGCAGGGAGAGCTCGATCTGCTCAACACGGCGCATCTCTACATTCCGGATGTCCGGTCGCTGGAAAAGAATCACCCGCTCGTATACTTCGAGATTGACCTGAGCCGGCAGGGCGGGCGCTAAGCTCAGATCGGCATTGTCCGCCACGATTTCCAGCCGAATGCTGGCGAAAAATCCGCTAATTTGCGCGCCTCTGCTCGGTCGGTTACCATCACAAGGCATCGCATTTTCGAACACAGCAGGTAAATGTTGAATCTCCTCGATGAACTGAATCCAGAACAACGCCTGGCTGCGGAAACAGTAGAAGGGCCCGTGCTTATCCTTGCCGGGGCAGGCACGGGCAAGACGCGCGCCATTACGTTCCGTATGGCCAACTTGATTTCCAAAGGCGTGCCGGCGGAATCGATACTCGCGGTCACTTTCACGAACAAGGCTGCGGAGGAGATGCGAACGCGTGTGTCCGATCTGTTGCTTCGTTCCGGAGTACCTCCCGCTCAGCCCTGGCTTTCGACGTTCCATTCTCTCTGCGCGCGGCTTTTGCGGCGGGAAGCGCCGAGCGCAGGCTTGCCACGCGATTTCGCGATTTACGATGATGACGATCAGCTCGCAGCCGTGAAGCTGGCCATGAGCAAACTGGCGATTGATGACGACAGCCTCACGCCACGCAATATCCTCAGCCGCATCAGCTATGCGAAGAATCATGGCCAGACACCGGAGATGTTACGCGCAGAGGCCATCGGCCAGGACGGGCGGCGCGTGGCGGATGTCTTTGCCGCTTACGAAAAGCTGCTGCATCAGAGTAATGCCCTGGATTTTGATGATCTGCTTCTGCGCTCGGTCCGCCTGCTTCGCGATGTCCCAGCGGTGCGCGAGAAATGGCAAGCGCGCTTTCAATACATCCACGTCGACGAATATCAGGATACCAACCGCGTGCAGTACGAACTGTTGCGCCTCTTGACGGGGCCCAAGCACAACTTGTGTGTCGTTGGCGATGAAGACCAATCGATCTATCGCTGGCGCGGGGCGGATGTCTCAATTCTGCTGAGTTTTTCGCGTGACTTTCCCGGCGCGCGGGTCGTCAAGCTGGAGCGCAATTATCGCTCCACGCAGAATATCCTGGACGCAGCAGGGGCGGTGGTTGCAAACAATCCGGAAAGGCTCGGAAAGTCGCTGAGCGCGACCAAGGGTGCGGGCGCGAACCTCCGCTACTTTGAAGCGCGCGACGCGCAGGCCGAAGCGGAGTTTGTAGCCGGAGAACTGGAACGGATTTTAAACGATGACTCCGCACAGACCTGCGCCGTCGAATACCGGACAAATTTTCAATCGCGCGCCTTCGAAGAAGTATTCCGCCGCCGCGGCTTGCGCTACAAGTTGGTCGGAGGCTTCAGCTTCTACAGTCGCGCCGAGGTTAAAGATGCGCTGGCCTACGTGCGGCTCGCGATGCATCCGGAAGATGACATTTCGTTGCTGCGCGTGCTCAATGTCCCGCCACGCGGCATCGGCAAGACCACCGTCGATTCCCTGCGGGAGACCGCTCGCGCGGATGGATCTCCCCTCTGGGCCGCCATCGAAAAATTCGTCTCCGGAGCGGCGGCTGGCCGCGCGGTGACGCCCCTGCGCTCGTTTCAAGAGCTGATCGCCAAACTGCAAGAAGCCTTGGCAAAGAGAGAGCCCGCCGAATTTCTGCACGCTGTCTTGGAAGAGACCGGCTACATGGCCATGTTGAAAGACCGCAACTCACCCGAGGATGTCGCGCGGCTCGAGAATCTGGAAGAACTGACGCGTGCAGTTGCCGAAAGCATGGAAGCGGGCGAAGAGTTTACGGACTTTCTAGATGCCGCGGCGCTTGTCAGTGATGCCGATTCGTTCGAGGGCAAGCCCGGCGTAACGCTTATTACGTTGCACAGCACCAAAGGTCTCGAGTTTGATCACGTCTTTTTGACGGGAATGGAAGAAGGCATTTGCCCGCATGGCCGTTCGTTGAACGAGGAAAAAGGAATTGAAGAGGAGCGCCGCCTGGTTTACGTCGGCATGACCCGCGCGCGCACCTCGCTCACACTTACGCGGGCCGTCTACCGCCGCATTTTTGGCAATGAGCAACAGATGCGCGCCTCCCTGCCTTCGCGCTTCTTGGCGGAGATTCCCAGTGAGTTGGTGGAAACCATTCGCGGTTCGCTGGCCGAGATCGACGAAAAACGCCGTTACGAACCCGACCCGGAGTATTCCTACTCAGCAGACGAATTTCTGCGGCGCGTTCGCGGAAAACCGGAACCCACCGTGTCCGCTCCTAAACCGGCCCGAACCACAAGCTCGTTTGGCAGGCCCGCCGCAAAACGTGGCGCCAACGCAGATCCCATGCTCGGCCGTAAAGTTCGCCACCCGAGTTACGGCATAGGCACGGTCGTGGGTATAGAAGGCGAAGAGGAAGACCGCCGCGTCTCCGTAAGTTTTCCTGGCCGCGGCACGAAAAAATTTATCGAGCGATTTGCTCAACTCGAGCTGGCCTGAGGCTCTTACGCGGGATCTGCAAGCGGCGCAACCCTTATTGCGTAAGAACGCATCTCGGGGTACATTGAGGCGCAGTCATTCCCCAAACACGTGTCCGGCCAGGTGTTTCCTCTTGCCGCGATGCGATCGGAGAGCATGAGTGGGATCAGCACTCTTCCATCGTAAGGGCATCGATAAACTGATTTCGGACTGTGAGAACGCGGAAGTTCGACTTAAAAAGTCTTTGGGTTGGCTGAGCCTCACGTCTCTCGGGATTGGAGCCGTAATCGGCTCTGGAATTTTCACCATTGTTGGCACCGCCATCGCGGGCCAGAAACTCCAGGTCTCCTCGATTCTCAACGCTCCGCTCCTTCAATATTTGATCACGCGCCAGTCCTCGTTCGGCCGCCCGGGCGCCGGGCCGGCAATCGCGCTTTCCTTTGTACTGGTCGCCATCGCATGCGGATTCGCTTCCGTCTGCTACGCTGAACTGGCGGCGATGATTCCCATCGCCGGCAGCGCCTATACGTACACGTACGCCACGATGGGCGAACTCATCGCCTGGATCATCGGGTGGGATCTCATTTTGGAATACGCCGTCAGCAACATGGCCGTAAGTGTCGGCTTCTCGGCGCATCTGGTGGATCTTCTCGATTGGTTCGGCTTACATCCCAACCCACGCTGGATCTCCCCGGCATATTTGCCTTCGGGACTTCAGGACCTTCAAGGCAACGACATCTACGGCCCAGGCTGGCATTTCGGTTTCAACTGGCCAGCCTTCATCATCGTGATGCTTCTCACCGTGATTCTTGTTCGCGGTATTCGCGAGTCCGCGGAGACCAACAACATCATGGTACTCATCAAAATCATTGCCATCCTCGCCTTTATCACCTTCGCATCGCGATTCATCCACACTTCGAATTGGCACCCCTTCGCTCCGAACGGCTGGCCCGGCATCCTAACCGGGGGCTCCATCGTATTCTTCACATATATCGGCTTCGATTCTGTGTCCACCGCAGCCGAAGAATGTAAGAACCCTCAGCGCGACCTTCCACGCGGCATCATCGCTACTCTCATCATCTGTACGGTGCTTTACATCGGCGTGGTCGTCGTCCTCACCGGCCTTGTTCGTTGGGATACGCTCGTCGACGACGCCGCTCCCGTCGTAAACACGCTGAAGAAATTGCACATCTCCAGCCTCCGCCTCGTCGTTCTTATTGGCGCACTCATGGGCATGATCTCTTCGCTGCTTGTTTTTCAAATCGGCCAGGCGCGCGTCTGGTTTGCCATGTCACGCGACGGCCTCTTTCCCAAAATTTTCAGCCGCGTTCATCGCACTTATCTCACGCCTGACTTCTCCACGTGGGTCGCCGGTTTCGCCGTGGGTGTCCCTGCCGGACTTCTCGATATCGGCACGCTGGGAGATCTCGCCAACATCGGCACGCTCTTCGCTTTCGCGTTGGTCGCGGCTGGCGTGCTCATCCTCCGGTATCGCGAGCCAGAACGTCCACGGGCATTCCGCGCGCCAGGTGGACCGATCGCACCGGTCCTCACGATCCTCACATGTCTTTTGCTGATGGCAGGATTGCCGATCATGAACTGGCTCCGCTTCATTGGTTGGCTCGTCATCGGTCTCGTGATTTACTATTTCTATGGCCGGAGGCACAGCACGCTCCGGGCCGCCAACAGACGGTAGAGGAATCGAAGATGCGCTCGGGATTCCCCAGAGAAACGCAGATTCGGGCAGCTGTTCTGCTCGCGCTCGCGGCTGCTTTAGCGCTTTGCCCGCAGCAGGCTGCCGCGTGGGGCCGCAACGCGCACAAGTTGGTCGTAAACCAGGCCATCGACACTCTGCCCCAGGACATTCGTGGCTTTTTTGAATCCTACCGCGGGATCCTTCTCCAGCACGTAATCGATCCGCTCGATGCCGTAGCAAAAACTCCTGCCGAGAAGCGCAACGATCATCTTTATCTCGACAAGTACGGACGCTTCCCCTTCGATTCCCTTCCGCGCAATTACAAAGCAGCTCTCGACAAGTTCGGCAAATCTAAACTTCAGGCGAACGGCGTACTGCCGTGGCAAATCGGCGTCTACAGCCAGAAGCTCACCGAAGACATGAAAACCGGCCACTGGGACGAGGCCAAGCTCGACGCCGCAATTCTTGCGAATTATGTCGCGGATGCGCACGACCCTTTCAGCACAACCGAAAATTTTGACGGCAAACTGACTGCGCAGGCAGGCGTGAATGAACGCTTTGGAACGGCCCTCATTGACCGCTACTCTTCCTTCTTTCCCATGCGGCCAAACGACGCAGCGTACATCAACGATCCCACGGATCATGCCTTCGAAGTCTGTCTCGCCTCACACAGTTGGCTGGAGACGATTCTCCTGGCGGATCGCAATGCCTACGTCGCGGGAAAGTCTTACTCCTACAACGACGAATATTACGATCGCTTCTATAACCAGGCGGCTGCCGTGTTGATCCGGCAACTTTCCGAAGCGTCTACCGATGTCGGCTCCTACTGGATGACGGCATGGATTAATGCCGGCCGGCCGCAATTGCCTCATTGATCGCCCCCGGATGAATTCGTCACCCCTCCCGGCGAGCATCTCTTCCCTTCCCAAGGCCGAGCTGCATCTGCACCTTGAAGGTTCGATTCAGCCAGCGACAGTTTGTGCGCTGACCGCTCAACACAACATTCTTCTGACGGAGGACGAAGTTCGCCGCCGCTATACCTATCGCGACTTCACAGGCTTCATCGACGCCTTCAAGTGGGTCACGTCTTTTCTGCGGGAGCCTCGCGACTACGGCCTCATCGCCCGAGACTTAAGTGAGCATCTATTGACCCAAGGTGTGGTCTACGCCGAAGTCACGCTCTCGATCGGCGTGATGCTTCTTAGAAAACAGAAGCCAGAGGCCAATTTCGAAGCCATCTTGCGTGCTACGGAACCGTTCGAGAAAAAAGGGCTTCGCCTGAACTGGGTTTTCGATGCCGCGAGGCAGTTCGGCGCTGAAGCCTCTATGGAAGTCGTAGATGCCGCAAAACGCTGCCAATCCAAATCGATTGTTGCGTTTGGTATTGGCGGCGACGAAATGAGCGTCGCTACGGAGGAATTTCGGTCCGTGTATGAAGAAGCTGCGAACTCTGGCCTTCACCTCTTAATGCACGCCGGAGAAGTCGGCGGTCCGGAAAAAATCCGCGAGGCCATCGAGATTCTAAACGTGGAGCGCATCGGGCACGGCATCGCCGCCGCGCAGGATCCCTCGCTCATGGACTTACTCGTCGACCGCCGCATCCCGTTAGAGATTTGTCCGCAAAGCAATATCCGCACGGGCGCGCTAGCGAAACAGTTGCGTATCCCCGAGGCCCGAATCGCAGATCATCCGTTACCCCAACTCTGGCGCCACGGCATCCCCATCGTCCTCTCCACCGATGATCCCGCGATGTTTCACACGACCCTGCAAGCAGAGTACGAAAACGCCTCACAGATGGGCCTCAGCGCAACGGAACTCACTCAACTTGTGGACATGAGCTTCGAGCACGCCTTCCTCCCGGAGAACGAAAAACTCAGCCTCAGGAAAGTCTGCCATTCTTGACGCCGCTCGGTTCCTGCCCCCAGTGGCTCTTGCGTTTCTTTCGAACGCTCTCACCCGCCGTCCGCAATGTTATACTTAGCCCATGAAAGCACACGTTTGGGTGATGCCAAAGCGCACAGTACTCGATCCTCAGGGACAAACCATCCAGCATGCCCTTTCAGGTTTGGGCTACGCCTCCGTCAAAGACGTTCGCCAGGGCAAATTCTTCGTTCTGAACGTCGAAGGCCTGACCCGCGACGAAGCCTTGAAGCAAGTCGACCACATAACAAAAGAAGTGCTCACCAACCCGGTCATCGAAGAATCCCGCTTCGAAATTGTCGAGTAAGCGGCGCGGCCTATGATTCGTCGTCGCAACTTCGCGCGGTTTCCCTCTAATCTCTGGCCGTTCCTGCTCCCAGTCTGCGCCGCTCTGATGGCGTTGCTACTCGGCTACGGTTGCCGGAAAAACGCTCACACATCCGACGCGCGCCTGCAACAGATCGACGAAATGCTCAACAAGCAGCTTCCTCCGGGCACTCCTCTGGCGCGCGTCGACCACTTCCTCAAATCCCGCGGCTACCCAGTCCAGGATTCTCCCGACAAAAACTCTCTCGTAGCCCTGGTGCGCCACATCGACACCGACACGCTCCAGCCCTCCACCGCGCGTGTCACATTCCACTTCGACTCCAATCGCAACCTCGTTTCCTACGAGATGCAGTACGCCCCGGAAGGGCCTCTGCAGCCTTGACCTCGCAGCCTTGATACGATTCACCACATCACCGCGAGGAACCCACTGGCACATCGCAACTCCGTGCTAGTCTTACCAAATAGCAGTCTCAGGAGACCCCGCGCATGTGCGGAATTGTCGGTTACATCGGGCCGAAGAAGGTAGTGCCTGTCATCATCGAAGGGCTACGCAAACTGGAGTATCGCGGATATGATTCCGCGGGCATCGCGGTCGTCACCAAAGACGGAAAACTGGAAATTCGCCGCGCCCCGGGAAAGCTCCGCAATCTCGAGGAAGTGATTCTGAAGTCGCCTATCGAAGGCACCTACGGCATTGGCCACACACGCTGGGCCACCCACGGCCGGCCAACCGAAGAAAACGCGCACCCGCATCGCGACTGCACGGGCCAAATCGTGGTCGTTCACAACGGCATCATCGAAAATTATCTTGAGCTGAAAGAGCAACTCCAGCGCGAAGGCCACAAATTTGCAACCGAGACGGACACGGAAGTCGTCGCACATCTCGTCGAGAAAAACTCGCAAGGTGGCGCTCCGCTGGAAGACGCGGTTCGCAAATCTCTCAAGGAGCTGCGCGGCATCTACTCCCTGGTCTTTTTGTCGGCCCGCGATCCCCACAAAATCGTGGCAGCTCGGATTGGCCCTCCTTCGGTCATCGGCCTCGGCGACGGCGAGTATTTTGTCGCCAGCGACATCCCGGCGCTTCTCGAACACACTCGGCAAATTTTCTTTCTCGCGGATGGCGACATCGCCGTCCTCACGCAAAACGGCGTCCGTGTGATGGATCACGATGGCCGCCCCGTCGAGCGCCCCGCCCACCACGTCGCCTGGGATCCCATCATGGCCGAAAAGGGCGGCTACAAGCACTTCATGCAAAAAGAGATTTTCGAGCAGCCCCGCGCCGTTCGCGACACGCTCCTCGGCCGCATCTCGCAAGATACTGGAAAAGTTTTCCTCGACGAGATGCAAATCTCCGAGAAACAGTTCCGCGAGTTCGAACAAGTGCGTATCGTCGCCTGCGGAACTAGCTGGCACTCCGCTCTCGCCGGTAAATTCATGATCGAACGCTTGGCCCGCCTGCAGGTCGAAGTCGATTACGGCAGCGAATTCCGCTATCGCGATCCTATTCTCGATTCGAAAACGCTCACGGTCTGCATCAGCCAGTCCGGCGAAACTGCCGACACGCTCGCTGCTCAGCGCGAAGCCAAACTCAAAGGCTCGCCGACTCTTGCCATTTGCAACGTCATGGGCTCGATGATCACGCGCGAAGCCGCCGGAACGATAATCACGCATGCCGGGCCTGAAATTGGCGTGGCCTCCACAAAAGCCTTCACCGCGCAACTCGCCGCGCTCCTCCTCCTGGCCTCTTACCTCGGACAAATTCGCGGCAAGCTCGCTCCGGCTGCCGCCGTAAAGCTGATGCAGGAATTCACGCGTATCCCTCACAAGATGGAAACGATTTTGCAGGCCGATGCCTCAGGCTTTTACGAAAACCTCGCCCGACAATTTTTCCGATACACCGATTTCCTCTATTTGGGCCGCGGCATTCACTATCCGATCGCCCTGGAAGGCGCGCTTAAACTGAAGGAAATCTCCTACATCCACGCCGAAGGCTACCCCGCCGGCGAAATGAAACACGGGCCCAACGCGCTGATCGACGAAAATCTGCCAGTCGTCGTCCTCGCGACTCGCGATGATACCGACGCGGAATCCGTCACGCGTTACGAAAAAAGTGTCTCCAATATTCAAGAGGTCAAAGCTCGCGACGGCATTGTCATGTGCATCGCCACCGAGAAAGACCATCTCGCCCGCGAAGCGTCCGACCACATCATCGAGCTTCCCACAGCGCCCGAAATCCTCGCGCCCCTGCTGGAGATCATTCCATTGCAACTTCTCGCGTATCACATTGCGGTACGCCGTGGGTGCGACGTCGATCAACCGCGCAACCTCGCAAAATCCGTCACCGTCGAATAGCAGAAAAAGTCGTCCAAAGGCTCTTCATCCCAATTTCTTGCCGAAATCATTCCGTGGATAGGCCCCCGTGCGTTTTTCCGCTAAAATAAATCCATGCTGCGTTTCTACCGAGTCTTCTTGGCGGCTTCTCTTTTCGCCTCGCTCCTTCCGTCGCTTCCCGCGCAAGCCCAAACGCCCGCACCAGCAACGGCAAGTCTCCACGAGATTCGCACGGAAGGCCTAAAAACCTTCCCGGAAGCGCAAGCCATCGCGCTAGCCCAACTGGAAAAAGGCTCCCAGGTAGGAAAACCAGAATTGCAAGCCGCCGCAGACCGGCTGTTGCAAACCGGACTCTTCGCCAAAGTGAACTACACTTTCCAGACGCGCGCCGACGGCCTCACCGTAACTTTCCAATTGGAAGAAGCTCCCCGCGTCCCCATTTATTTCGACAACCTTCCCTGGTTTACCGACGGCGAGCTCGGCGACGCTATTCGCAAAAAAGCCCCATTCTTCGACGGCACTCTTCCCGAAGCGGGTGCAATCGTAGATCAGGCCACCGATGCCGTAAAAGATCTGCTGGCATCACACCAGCTCAACGTAACGGTGGAACACCAGCTGCTCGCCAATCCTCTAGGCGATGGCAACGTCCAGGAATTTCACGTCGAGGGCGCCGCGTTCTTTATTGCCAGCGTCACGTTCAGCGATCCTGCACTTTCTTCGTCCCACGTCGTGCAGCAGCAGCTTGCGGACGTGCAAGGAAAGCCCTTTTCGCGCATGACCATCGATCTCTTTCTTTCGGAGCAATTGCGCCCCTTCTATCTTCAACAAGGCTATCTGCGCGTAAAGCTCGGGCCGCCCGAGGTGCGCTTAACGGGCAATCCCAATCAGAAACTCCCCGATCAGATCCCCGTTTTCATCCCCGTAGCAACCGGCTCTATTTATCACTGGAAGGGATCGCAGTGGTCCGCAAACTCCGCTCTGTCATCCATCACGCTTTCCAATGAAATCGGATTAAAGCCTGGCGACGTCGCCGATGGCATGCAAATCGACGCGGGATGGGACCGCGTCCGCGAAGAATACGGACACCTGGGTTACCTCGATGTAAAAATTGATCCCGTCGCATCCTACGATGACCAGGCGCACACAGTTTCCTACGCTGTCTCTGTGACAGAAGGTCCGCAGTATCACTACAACACCATGGTTCTGACTGGACTTTCGGTAGCGGCCGAGGGCCATGTTCATCAAATGTGGTCCATCGCTGAGGGCGCTATCTTTGATAAATCGCTCTTCGAAAAATTCCTTACCAAGTTGCAGTCCCACCCGGCGGAGATTTTCGGCGAACTGCCCGTGCACTACGAAACCGTCGGCCACTGGCTGCGCACGGACGCCGACAAGCATCAGGTCGACGTCCTCCTCGATTTCAAATGAAGAATGAACAAAGAAGCGCGAAATGCCCTTCTCCCTCTGTAAGGGCGGGGCTTGCCCCGCCCTCCGCCTGTAGTTCGCCCCGTCCTAGACAAAAAGCCACAAGCGGTGGGTTATACTCTCAAAGCCAATGAATTCTCTAGTGCGCATCCACGTCGCCGAACAAGCGCAGCTCTCCGCCGAAGAAAAAGAGCAGCTGCTTCTAAAGCAACTGGCCGAATTTCCCTCTGTGATCATCGCGCTTTCCGGAGGCGCCGACTCCGCCTACCTAGCCTGGGCCGCGTATCGTGCCGTCGGTGAACACGCCTTGTCCTTGACCGCGCTTTCCCCGAGCTATTCCGCCCACGATCGCGCCGTAGTCGAGGAATTTGTCCGCCAGCTCGGCGTCCGCCACGAATTTATCGAAACGCACGAGATGGAAAATCCCAAGTACCGGGCTAACGCGGCGGACCGCTGCTATTTCTGCAAAGATGAATTATTCAACGTGCTGGATGTAATCGCGCAAGAGCGCGACTTCGCCGCAGTAGCCTACGGCGTCAACGCCGATGACACGCTGGATTTCCGCCCCGGCCACCGCGCCGCATCGGAACATCGCGTCCTGGCGCCTCTCCTCGACGCCGGATTGCACAAAGCGGAGATTCGTCAACTCTCCCAGCGCGCCGGCCTGCCTACCTGGGATCGCCCCGCCTCCGCGTGTCTCGCCTCTCGTCTCCCGTATGGCACGGAAGTGACGCCGGAGCGACTCGCGCTGGTCGAGCGTGGCGAAGCCGCCTTGCGTGAACTAGGCTTCCACCAGTTTCGCGTCCGCTTGCACGACAAGCTCGCGCGCGTCGAAATTGCCCCTGAGGAAATGACTCGCGCCATGTCGCCGGAAATGGCTGCCGCCATCTCCGCACGCCTCAAAGCGGCAGGCTTTACGTATGTGGCACTCGATCTGGAAGGCTACCGGCAGGGTTCGCTGAACGAGAACCTGGCGCGCTAGGGCAGGCTCTAAAGCTCCGGGCTACCGGAACATATTTCTCCGTGATTGCGTATCTTCTGTTAGGGAATGTTAAAGTAGCGCCGCAATGGGCGCTGGAGGAAGAATGGCGCGACACCACAAGCTGGCCGCACACATCGCGTTGCTGGCGATCGTTTTGGCCCTCGCCGGCTGCCAGATGGGTCCCTCCGTCTCCGGCAGCTTCGACCGCTCGCTGGATGTTTCCGGCCCTATCCGTCTCGAATTGAGCAATGTCGCCGGCGACGTGACCATCGTGGGAAGCGCCGACGGCAAAGTCCACGTGCACGGCGATGTGCATGTTTCTGGATTTGGCTTTGGCAACCCGCAGAGACGCCTCGACGACCTCGTTGCCAGCCCGCCCGTCGAACTCAAAGGGGACACTCTGCGCATCGGCAAGGATACGTCTCGCCTGCATAATGTCGCCATCTCCTATTCGGTCGAAGTGCCGCGTGCAACGGAAGTCAATTCCACAAGCGTTTCTGGATCGCAGTCCGTTCGCAACGTGCGCGGACCCGTGATGGCAGAGTCGGTATCCGGATCGGTCCGCGGCCAGGATATCGGCCGCGAGGTCAAACTCTCCTCCACCAGCGGAACCGTCACCGCCGAAAATTGCGGCGATGATGTGCGCGCCACCAGCATTTCCGGAAGCGTGACCGTCACGAACGCCAAGGGAGACGTGCTTGCCCATTCCGTTTCAGGAAATGTTGAGGTAAGAAATCCTGGCGGGCGCGTCGATGCCAACACTTCTAGCGGAACGGTGGACGTGCGCGATGCGGATGGCGACGTCAAAGCCCACGCCCATTCTGGCCGCCTCACCGTCCAGGGCAATCCTAGCGGAAACAGCTATTGGGATTTGAAAACCGTCTCCGGCACCGTAGATATTTCCGTGCCTTCCACCGCCAGCTTTCATCTTTCCGCTGGCGCCGTGACCGGACAAATTAGTGCGCAAATTCCCATCATGATTGAAGAGCAAGGTAAACACTCTCTGCGCGCGCACATGGGTGACGGCGGCGGACGCGTGGAAATTCACACCGTTTCCGGCGCCATTGAACTGCAAGGCGCGCAATAAAGGAGTTTTCCGCCAGAGGAGGCCCATCGTCGACGCCACCGCCAACCTCTGTATGGGCAGGGCTTGTTTACCTTGTAAGGGCCCCGCCCTCTGCACGCCAACCTAACGCTACTCTGCAATTTTCCCTCAAACAGACTAGAATTCTGATTAATGAACAGCACTCAAAATCGCCTCGCGCTGCCCCTCCTATTCCTTGCGGTCCCGTACGCGTGCCTCGCGGTCCGTCCGGCCCGCGCGCAACAAGACGGAAGTCAGGCGACGCCCGCGCTGAGTTCCAAGCCCGCCTCTCCCAAGCAGCCTCCAGCCGCAAAGCCATTATCTGAAACCGAAGAGTTGCAGCAAGCTATCGATCGTGCCGGCAATGACCGCGCCTCCCTCGTCCGCAACCTCGAAGAATTTCTCAAGGATTATCCTGAGTCGCGCCAACGCCCCCAAATCTACCGCGCGATCGTTGAAGCCAGCTTGCAGTTGCGAGATTCCCCCCGCGCCACCGACTACGCCGAGCGTATCGTCGCCCTCACTCCGGAAGACATGTCGATGACTTTGCTAGCGATTCAGCTTCTCGAGCGCAATGGTGACGAAGCCGCACTTCGCCGCGCGCTTAACTACTCCACGCGAGTGCTGGACTTTGTCGACAACAGCTCTGCCGGAGAAAAATCTCCCAAAGTCTCGAAAGAGCAATGGGACCTCGAGCAGAAGCGCGACAAGGTCAATATCCTCGTGCTTCGCGGTAGGCTCGCCTTCAAACTTCACGATAACGCCGCTGCCGAAAAAGACTTTCGCGCGAGCATGGCGTTATCCCCAAGCGCTGCCGCCGGTGAGAAACTCGGAGAAATCGCGGAATTGAACAAGGATTTGCCCGGCGCCATCCGCGAATATGCAAGAGCCTTTGCCTTAGCAGACGCCTCAACCTCAGCCGCGGCGGCCAACCGCCGCGAGATTCGCCAAAAGCTCGGAAACGTCTGGCGACTGGCTCATGGTTCCGACCAGGGCCTCGGCGACTACATATTGCACTCCTACGACGACGCCGTCGCGTCCTCGGAAGCCCCGAAACCAAGAAGAAACGCCGGCGCAAAAGAGCCCTACGATTTCACGTTGCGCAAGGCTCAGGACGGCTCACCTTACCCGCTCGCAGAACAGAAAGGAAAAATCGTCGTCGTGAATTTTTGGGCCACCTGGTGCGGCCCGTGCCGCGAGATGGAGCCCCATTTCGAGCGCGTCGCGGCTCAATTCCAGGGAATCGCGGATGTCATTTTCCTTTCCGCGGATTGCGACGAAGATGAATCTCTTGTGCCCACCTACCTACAGGAAGAAAAACCGCGCACAACGGTGGTTTTTGCGGATGGGCTGGATACGCTCCTCACCGTGAACTCCTTCCCTACCGTCGTCATCCTGGATCGCACGGGAAAAATCGCCTATCGCGCGGAGGGCTTCGATCCCGATGATGTGGAAGCTGAACTAGCCAACGCAGTTCGCCACGCTTTGGCAGCACAAAAATAGCACGCGCAGAATGCCATTCACGGCGCCAAATCAGCGCTGTAATTCCCAACAAATTCCTCGAAATCATCAATCTCGTCCATATCTTTACCCACAAACCGGATCGTATGCGAATCCACGCGCTGCACCGACCGTAGATAGCTCAGAAGTTCCGCTGGCGTGTAATTCTTGAACGTAATTTCCAGTGTCACTGGAGTCTTGATCACATAGGGCTTGAAGTCGTGCAGCCGGCTCAAAGCGGATTTCACTCCTGAAAAGATTTTGTCGCAGGAAGCGGCCGGTGTGAGCGTCTCCGCCGAATGAAAACCAAGCGACTTCTTCGTCTCGACGCTTTCGATGTTTCCAAGTCGCGATTTGATCTCTTCCACGGCTGCATCATCACCGGAAACAAAAATAACCGGCACTCCCTTCGCTCCAGCATAAGCGGCGTTGTACTCCCCCTCCGTCACCGCATTGCCATTCAGAGTCACACGCGCATAATGTGCGCTCGAAAACGTGTGCGCCCTCACTCCTTTCGGGTTCGTGGTGGAGGCGTGATAACCGATAAAAATGGCCGCACTGAAGCTCGAATCCAATCCAGCCATCATTCCGCCATGCCGTGGCCAGGCGCGCACGATTCGAACGTTTTTCGGAAACTCCTCGATCAGCAAATTCTCGCCGTTTCCATGCGAGTCGCTCACAACGATCTCGCTGGCGCCTGCCTCGTTCGCTGCTCGCACTGCCGCCATCGTCTCGTCTGTCATAAAATGGCGAAAACGCTCATATTCAAATCCACTTGGCCCCAACTGGTCCGCGGTGACTGTCCCCGCTACGCCTTCCATGTCCACCGAGATATACACCTTCAATTTTTTCGCGGAATCAGCAGGCGCCTGCGCTGAGGCTTGCCGCGCTGCGACGAGAACCAGCACCAGGATGATTCCGAGAAACAAGAAACCGAAAAAAGTGCACACTCTAGGACGCATCATTAAATACCTCATTTTTTCTTGAATAAAATGAACTCAGTTTGCAAACGCAATCCTAATCTTGTCCAGCCGCCGAAGCCGAAGGAAAAGCGAGCGCAACTTCCCGTGCGGCAAGAATCGTGTTCACATGAATCCGAATCGTGTCTTCGACGCGCCGCGCATATCCCCCAGCCAATGCGGTCGCTACAGGAATTCCGCGCTGGCGCGCTTCTTCAAAAACCCGACGGTCGCGGGTCATCAGCCCTTTCTTGGTCAGCATCAACCCGCCGAGTTGGTCCTCGCAAAACGGATCCGCACCACCAACATAAAACAGTAGCTCAGGCTGAAACTCATCCAGCGCCTTCTGAACAGCCGGAATCAATATATCGAGGTATTCGTCATCCTCTACGCGGTCCGCCATCTCCAAATCCACATCCGAAGGCGGCTTATACGCCGGATAATTATTTTCCTGATGGATGGAAAGCGTAAAAACGGATTCGTCCTCCCCAAAAATTGCCGCCGTTCCGTTCCCCTGATGCACATCCGTATCCACAACCATCGCCTTTCGAATCGCTCCATCGAACTGCAGCCTTCGAATCGCCACCGCCACATCATGAATCGCGCAAAATCCCTCGCCGTGCCCCGGATATGCATGATGAAATCCGCCGCCTAAATTGCACCCGAACCCATTCCGCAAAGCCGCCTGCCCCGCCAAAATCGACCCGCCCGCGGCCAGCCAGCAAGCCTCGACCGCCTCCCGCGAAAACGGAATCTCCAACTTCATAATCTCGCTGGCCGAAAGCGTCCCCGTCTTCAACTTCCGCACCCATTCAGAGGTATGCACGCGCAAAATATCCTCGTCCGCCGCAGGATCAGGCGCAAGAAAATCCTCGCGCGCAGCGATTCCTTCTCGCAAAAGCGTTTCCGTAATCAAACGAAATTTCTGTGAAGGAAAAACGTGCTCGCCCAGATTTAAATCGTAGCCCTTGTGATAGACCAGTTTAAAAGGCAGCATTTCCGTAGGGGCACGGCACGTTTACCCTGATATTCGAAGGGCCGTGCCCGTCTTCGCGTGTCCTAACCGCTAATTCTCCCGCTCCAAAATAAAATCCGGCAACGTCAACAGCGCCCGCGCATACTCCGAATCCCCGCGCCCCTCCAAACAAGCCTTCGCCCGCCGCGCATACTCATGCGCCAAATTCCGCGCCCGCTCCAGCGCCCCCGAATCCTGCACCAGCGAAACAATCGTCTCCGCCCGCACCGAATGAAACTCCTTCTCCTCCAGCACCCGCGCCACCAACCCACGCGCCTCGCGATGCCCATTCTCCATCGCATAAATCAGTGGCAGCGTAACCTTCCCCTCTTTCAAATCGCTCAAAACGGGTTTTCCGAGTTGTTCCGCCGAAGCCGTAAAATCCAAAAGATCATCCACCAACTGAAACGCCAACCCCGCGTATCGCCCATAATCCGCCAGCGCTTCTTCCTCCGCGCCTTCCAGCCCGCCCAGCACCGCGCCCAACCTCGCGCACCCGCTAAACAGACACGCCGTCTTATACGTCGCCAGCCGTAGCGCATCCTCCTCCGTCACATCGATGCGCCCAATCTTCGCCAGCTGAATCAACTCGCCTTCCACCATCTTCTGCGTCAAATCGATCAGCACATCCAGAATCCGAAAATGCCTCTCCTCCAGCGCCATTTGGAACGACTGCATGTACAGCCAGTCTCCCGCTAAAACGCTCCGATGATTTCCCCATTTCGAATTCGCAGAGGGCCGCCCGCGCCGCGTATCCGCGCTGTCAATCACATCATCGTGAATCAACGTCGCGCTGTGCAGCAGCTCCACCACCGCCGCCAACCGAATCGCTCCCGGGCTCCGCCGCCCGGTAGATCCGTTACAAAGTAGCAGCAACGCCGGGCGCAAACGCTTCCCTCCGCCACCGAGCAAATAACTCGTAATTTCCGCAACCGGCTCGAACGCGCCAGCGCTCTGTCGCGCGAGTTCTTCTTCAACCAAAACCAAATCGTCTCGCACGAGATCAAAAATCTCTTTGGCTGTAAGCAGCGCGATAGCCTTCCTCCCCTGGCCTGCAATCATCTTTGGGACTCCGTAGCCGCGCTCATCGACGGCTGGGCAAGGTGGAAAAATCGCCGGAAATTCCCTGCGGTGCTGGCGGCGAATTCTTCCGCGGCTAAGTCTCTCACACTAGCGAGTGTACGCGCCACTTCCGCAACGTACGCCGGCTCATTTCGCTTCCCGCGGTAAGGCTGCGGCGCAAGATACGGCGCGTCCGTCTCTATCAAAATGTTCTCCAGCGGCAAAACCTTCGCCACGTCCCGCAAATTCTGCGTCTTCGGATAAGTCGAATTCCCCGCAAACGAAACCATAAACCCCATGTCGATCCCGCGCCGCGCATCTTCCAGTGTGCTGGTAAAACAATGCAAAATCCCGCCAAGCCCAGTAGGCCGCCAAACTTCCTCAATCACTCGCAAACAATCCGCCCAAGCATCCCGGCAATGGATAATAATCGGCAACTTCGCCACGCGCGCCAACTCCATCTGCTCCCGAAACACACGCTCCTGCACATCCCGCGGCGAATGGTCATAAAAATAGTCCAACCCAATCTCGCCCCAAGCAATCACCTTAGGACGCCGCGCCAACCGCGCCAACTCATCCAAATGCCCCTGCGTCACATCCTTAGCCTCATGCGGATGAATCCCCACCGTTGTGTAGATCCACTCATGCGCCTCCGCATAAGGCAAAGCCGCATCCAGTTTGTGAGGCCCAGGCCCGGTTCCAATCGCCAAAAGCGTAGTTACTCCAGCGACCTGAGCCCTATCGAACATCGCCTCTCGATCCTCATCAAATCGAGGATCATCAATATGCGCGTGCGAATCAATCAATTCCATTTCACTCGCCGCCACTGTGCCACCGACTTTGTAGTGGCGCAGCATGCTGCGCCAGTCTTTCCTTGCGCCCTGGGTTCTCGACAAGCTCCTTCCTCTGCCATTGCCATCTCATCGGGTTTTCCCTGATATACCGAGTGGCGTCCGAAAACTCCTGCCCATCACGAATGACTCTGTCAAAATGATTTCGCTGCCATATCTCCCCGGCCCAATTCAATTCCAAATGCGCCCGCCGCGTTACCTCGGCCTTGAACGATCTCACGATCACAGAAAGCGACCCGCCCACGAGACGCGTCGGACTAACGGCCACTTCTTGTAGTGGCGCAGCATGCTGCGCGCCTGTAAGGAATTGCACAATCTCAACAATCCCATGAACATGATTCGGCATAACAATCGATTCGTGCAATCGAATCCGCGCAAAGTGGAACGGAGTACCTATCCAAGCCTCGCGCACAATCCGGCCAAGGGCAGAAAGCTGGACCCTTTCCGCCTGCACATCTCCGAAGACACATCGTTTGAAATCCGCGCATATCGTCACGAAATACGAGCCAGGAGACGAATAGTCGCGATGTTTCAAACGGGGAGCTGGCGACAAATCACGCCTCCACTTGCGCAGCATGCTGCGCCACTACAAAGCCGATTGCAAATTCCTATTTTAACCGCGCCCCCACCTCCACATCCTCATCCGGGAATCCCGCCAACACCGGCCGCCCCTCCGGCCCCACCGACGCCGCCACAATCATCCCGTTCGACTCCACTCCGCGCAATTTCCGCGGCGCCAAATTCACCACCACCGCCACCTTCCGCCCAATCAATTTCTCCGGCTCATAAAACTGCGCAATCCCCGCGCAAATCTGCCGAATCTCCGTCCCAATATCCACGGTGAGCTTCAACAATTTATCCGCGCCGACAATTCGCTCCGCCGTCTTGATCTGCCCCACGCGCATCTCCACTTTCGCAAAATCCTCAATCCCAATCTTCTCCGCCGCCGGTGCCGCAGCAGGAGCCGCCCCCGAAGCCGCCGCTCCCGCCGCAGCAGGCGCAGCCGCTGGTGTCGACGCCGCAACCGGCGAAGGTGCATTCTGTGCTTCTTTTTCCATGGCTTCCATCCTCTCGATCGCTTCTGCTTTTTCAATTCGTGGAAACAAAGCCTGCGACTTGCCCAGCGCCGTCCCCGCCGCAAGCTGTCCCCACGCCAATCCTTCCAAGTCCACCGCACCAAGCGCGCCCGGCTGTCCAAGCAATGCCCAAACCTTCGCCGTACTCTCCGGCAAAACCGGATGCGTCAATACCGTCACCACGCGCAACACCTCAGCGGTAGTCCAAAGCACGGTAGCGCGCCGCTCTTGCTCCTCGCCCGATTCCCCCAACGACCACGGCTTCTCCACCGTCAAATATTTATCCGCCGCCGAAATCAACGACCAAATCACTTCCAACCCGCGCGAAAATTCCAGCTTCTCGTAATGCTCCATCACTTCGCCAATCGCCGCCTGCGCTTCCTTAGCCAGCGCCGTATCCTGCGCCCGCAGCGCCGCCGGCTTCGGAATCTTCCCGCCGCAATTTTTCTCAATCATCGCCGCCGTACGGCTAGCCAAATTCCCCAACCCATTCGCCAAATCGCTGTTGTACCGCTGCACCAGCGCGTCATAACTAAAATTTCCATCCTGCCCAAACACCGTCTCGCGCAGCAAATAATACCGAAGCGCATCCATCCCCAGCACATTCACAATCGGCCGTGGCCGGACCACATTTCCCAGCGACTTGCTCATCTTCGCGCTGTCCATCAACAACCAACCATGCGCCCAAATCTGCTTCGGAATCGGCAACCCCGCCGCCATCAAAAACGCCGGCCAATACACCGCGTGGAACCGGATAATCTCCTTCCCCACCAAATGCAAATCCGCCGGCCAGTAACCGCTCTTCTCATACTGCGGCCCGCCCACCGCGCTCAAATAAGCCGTCAACGCATCGAACCACACATAAAAAACGTGCGGCTCCTCGCCCGGCACTGGAATGCCCCACCGGACCGTCGTCCGCGTAATACTTAAGTCCCGCAGCCCGCCCTCCACAAAACTTAACACTTCATTCCGCCGCGCCTCCGGCTGAATAAAGTCCGGGTCCTTGGCGTAAAAATCCAAAAGCGGCTTCTGAAACGCCGACAACTTGAAAAAGTAGTTCGCCTCAGTCACCGTCTCGGTAGGCCGCCCGCAATCCGGGCACGGCTCACCCGGCTTCACGTCCACATACGCATTGTCATAAATGCAGTACTGCCCCGTGTAATGCCCCGGATAAATAAATCCATTCTCACGGCACAACTTAAATAGCCACTGCACCGTATGCGCATGCTTCAAGTCCGTTGTGCGAATAAACTCGTCGCCCTGTACCCCCAACTCATCCCAAAGCGCCTTCCACTGCGCCGCCATTTTCGCCACAAACTCGGACTCCGGGATGCCCGCATTCTTTGCTGACCGCTCCACGTTGATGCCGTGCTCGTCCGTTCCCGTCGTCATCACCACATCAAACCCGCGCATCCGCTTGTACCGCCGAATCGTGTCGCAAACGATCGTCGAATACGTATGCCCAATATGCGGCAACCCGTTTGTGTAATAAATCGGGGTCGTCAAATAATATTTCTGTTTTCCCGCAGCCATCAGTCTCCGTCCCGTTCTTCTCTCTTCTCTTCTCTTCTCTTCTCTTCTCTTCTCTTCTCTTCCGTTTTTTTCTCTGCGCTGACTCTGCGTCCTCTGCGTCTCCGCGTTATCCTTTCTCTTGGTTTTTCTCGTATCCCCGCAAAGCCTCCGCAATCACCCGCTGCAAAGGCACATCCTTCTCCGCCGCCAACTTCTTGCAATCCTCAAACTCTGGCGCCACATGCAAAATCCGCCCATTCACGCGCGAAACCTTAATCCGCACCTCTCCAAACTCCGTCCCCACACTAACCCATTCCCGAGGCAACACCCGCCGCTGCGCCCGATAAGTCCTAACTCCAAACGTAGTCGTCTCCGCAAAAATCAAAGACATCAACGCATTCACATCCCCCGGCTTACACAAAACCGTCAACAAAGTTCCCGGCCGATTCTTCTTCATCTGCACCGGGGTCGTATAGACATCCAGCGCCCCCGCCCCCAACGCCTTCTCCAAAAAATACCCATAAATCTGCGGGTTCATATCATCCAGATTCGCCTCAACAACCGCAATCTCCTCATCGAATCCCGCAACCGATTTCTCCGCCGCCTCTCCCACCATAATCCGCACCACATTCGGCTGCCCCTCAATATCCTCCGTCCCAGCCCCATACCCAATCGCATGAACACTCATCGCTGGCTGCGGCCCGAAAGTCTCACAAAGCGTAGCCACAATAGCCGCCCCAGTAGGCGTCACCAACTCCTTCTGTACGCCATTAGAATAAGTAGGCCGCCCCTGCAACAAGTTAGCGGTCGCCGGAGCCGGCACAGGCAAAACTCCATGCGCCATCTTCACCGTGCCCCCTCCCACATTCAAAGCCGAACAAGCAAACTTCTCAATCCCCAAAGCCTCAAACCCGATGCACGCCCCCACAATATCCACAATCGCGTCCACCGCACCAACTTCATGAAAATGAATCTTTTCCAAAGGCACGTCATGCACCCGCGCCTCCGCCTCCCCCAATTTCCGGAAAATCGACGAAGCCCGTTCCCGTACGCGCGGCGCCAACTCCGACTTCTCCAAAATCTCCAAAATCGCCCCCAGCGACCGGTGCTTCGACTGATCTTCAGTCTTTACCTTCACATACGTCGCCGCCATCCCGTTCTTCCAAACCTTCTCTGCCGTCAACTCCCATCCCGCCACCTGCAACCCGCGCAACTCTCCGCGCAAATGCTCCACCGCGCAGCCCGCATCCACGAGCGCCCCCAGCGTCATGTCCCCGCTAATCCCGCTAAAACAATCAAAATAAGCTAGTTTCATAGAGCACAGCCACCACAGGAACGCCCGTTGGAAATGTTCCGTTGGAGTCTTTCGATACTATCGACGCAACCCATGAGTGTCAAACAAACCCCGCCAAGCCCCCACGAGCTTGTCCCCGCACCCGCGGGCGCCTGTAGCGGACGGGCTTGTTTACCCTGCTTGCCCTGAGGAACGAAGGGAGCTCGAAGGGCCTGTCCCGGTGTACCCGCGCCGACGCTGTGCCGTCCTCGACCGACTTAAACTCTTCCTCTTCTGTTATATATAAAGTAACTCTTGACATCCCATAACCTTCGTGGTACTATTCGTTATGTCTCGCGTGGCTGGTTGCTCGGAAAACCGCCGCGCAATTTCCTCCTCCTCGCATCGTTCCGCACAGCCCGCAGCATCTCCTTTGCTTTCTTCCGGTTACAAGGGCGCGTGCACGCACGAATCGCGTCTAACCCTCCTGTTTTCACGCGCTTCAGGACATTTTTTTGGATACCGGGGGTGGGTGGGGGTACCCGTTCTCCCGCCAGCCTCGTCGTCACGTTTTGACCCAACTCGTCTCGCCCCCTTATACTCACCCATCCTTTCCGTCGAGGCTCCGTGTATCTGACAATCACAAACCGCCTTCGCGACGCCCTCGCTCGCCACATCCAGGAGCACTACGCCGTCACTCTAGCCATCGTTCTGGACCGCCCTCCCAAAATCGATATGGGCGAAGCCGCATCCCCTGTGTGTTTCGAGCTTGCCAAGCGCCTCAAAAAAGCCCCGCGCACTATTGCCCAGGAAATTGCCAGCGCACTTCCCAAAATCGAAGGCATCGCCCGCATCGAAGTCGCGGGCGCCGGCTATCTGAACGCCTACTTCGATCGCGTCGCCTTCTGGTCCGATCTCTCGTTTACCCCGAGCCTCAAGGGGCCACTTCCTCCAACAAAAAAATCCGGAAAAGTTATCGTCGAGCACACCAGCATCAATCCCAACAAAGCCGCGCACATCGGCCACGTGCGAAACGCCGTCCTCGGCGACACCATGGCGCGCGTCCTTCGCCACGCAGGCCACGCCGTCCAAGTCCAGAACTACATCGACAACACCGGCGTGCAAGTCGCCGACGTGGTGATTGGTTTCCTCGACATGGAGCGCCTCACTCCTGTCAGCGTAAAAATGGCCGCCATGGAACCGCGCTTCGATTACTACTGCTGGGATCTTTACGCGAAGACTACCCACTTCTTTGAACAGGACAAAGCCCGCGCCGCGGAATATCGTGGCCGAACGCTGAAAGCCATTGAAGAAGACCGCGGCGAAGAAGCCGAAGTCGCCCAGGTCGTCGCCGACGCCATCGTCAGCCTCCACCTGAAAACCATGGCCCGCCTCGGCATTGCGTATGACCTGCTGGCGCGCGAAAGCGAAATTCTCCACCTGAAATTCTGGGACGCGGCTTTCGAGAAGCTGAAAGCGTCGGGCGCAATCCAGCTCGCCACCAGCGGAAAAATGGCCGGCTGCTGGATCATGCCCTGGAAAGAAGAAACGACTAACGCAGAGGCCACTGCAAACGCCGGTAAAAGCGACGAAGAAAATATTCAAGACAAAATCATCGTCCGCTCCAACGGCACCGTCACCTACGTCGGCAAGGACATCGCCTACCAACTCTGGAAATTCGGGTTGCTTGGGAAAGATTTCAACTACCGCAAATGGCCTACGGCGCCGGAAGGCGAAACCGTCTGGGCCACAACCACTTCTAAAAACGATCCAGACGCCCCTCATTTCGGCGAGCCGGCAGCCATCGTCTACAACGTCATTGATAGTCGGCAGTCGTATTTGCAGGATGTTGTCGCCGAAGGATTGCGCCGGCTAGGTCACGCGCAAGCCGCCGAAAAATCCATTCACTTGTCGTACGAAATCGTCGCGCTAACTCCGCGTTGCGCCGCAGAGATGGGCTACGAGCTCACGCCCGAAGAAGCGAGAAAACCCTACGTCGAAGTCAGCGGCCGCAAAGGCTTCGGCGTCAAAGCCGACGACCTGCTCGACAAACTCGAAGCCGCGACATTCGCCGAAGTGCACGAGCGCCACGCGGACATGGGCGACCACTGGCAGAAAGACACCGCTCATGCCATCGCCGTAGGTGCGCTGCGTTTTTTCCTGCTGAAATTCACGCGCAACGCTATCATCGCCTTCGACTTCAAAGACGCTCTCAGCTTTGAAGGCGAAACGGGCCCCTATTGCCAGTACGCCGTTGTACGCATCCGCGGCATCCGCCGCAAAGGAGTTGAAGCTGGCGCGACGAACGTCGCCGTGACGCAGGAGACGGTTGCTACACTCTTGAGTGGCCCCGAGGGAAACGGCCTCTGGGAATTGCTGCTAAGCGCAGGCTCGCTCGACCTTGCCGTCAACTCGGCCATAGGCGCGCAAGAACCCGCTTTCGTTGCCAAGTACGCGTTCCAACTCGCCCAGTCTTTCAACAATTTCTACCACAAGCACCACATCCTGAACGAACCCGACGAACAAAAGCGTGCCTTTCTCGTGCGCCTAACGGAGCTAGTCGAAGCCCGCCTGGTAGAAACTCTCTCGCTGCTAGGAATCGAAGCCCCGGAGAAGATGTAATCGTGCGCGAAGACGAACTGAAGAATCGCGTCGTGAGACAGACATTCCTGTCTGTCTGCGCAGTGGAAAAATTGCGGGCTATAAACTCCATCTGGATTAACTTGTTATTTGAAAGGATCTCTGATTTCTGTTTGAATAGCGCCGACGGAGAGCCATCATGAAAATATACAATCTCGCAGGCTATTTAATCATTCTCGCCTACTTACTGATTTGTGTGTATTCCGCCCCTGCTCATTTGGGGCCTTGGATTGGAATGTCCATCGGGGCGGTTTATTTTATTTTTTGCTGGTTTATGGGCGGGTTGTATCTGGCCGACGTTCTTCATTTGGGAATCGCTCATCGATCGCTCGACTATAAGGAATGGTTCATGAAAACCGTCATGATCGTGAACAACACCTTCGCGATTTATGTAGGTCCGATCGCCTGGGTGAATCGCCATCGATTGCATCATAAGAATTCCGACCATGATGGAGATCCCAACAAGCTTTCCGGCGATGGTTTTTGGCTGACGATGTACCGCTGCATGATGCCGTACAAATGCAACGAGAATTTGGCCGGCGACCAGATTCTGAAGTCCCGGACTTTTCGGATTGTGGAGAACCCCATTTTTGCAATCCTTGCGCAAGCCTTCAGTTTTTTTCTCTTATGGAAGCTGGTTGGATCTCTGAAGTTTACGCTGGTGATGTGGGTGGGAACGCGGATTTTTGCGCTGTGGGTCAATATGATTCAAAACTATTGGACCCACACTCGAGACTTTGGCTACCGGCGATATCACGATGAAGAGGACAACGCCATGAATATTGGCGAATGGCTGCCGGTTACCGCGACCTTTAGCGCGTGCCTCCAAAATAATCATCACCACTACGAAGGTCTTTTGCGGCTAAGCCACGACAAGTCCGAATATGACTTTGGATTTATAACCGTCAAAGTGATGAAACATTTGGGTCTGGTGAAGGCCACCAGAACCGGCGCGGAGATACCCAAAGACGTTCGATTGGATGCGCTGGGTTTTTAGGGAGTCTTTTTCTTTCCTATTTTTTCTTGCCCGTAAAGGGCTCGAAGGTTTGCCCAAGAAAAGTGGGCGAAATTTCTTCGCCGGCCAGGCCATACGCCTCCGGCCACGTTTCCGGATAGTAGTAAGTCCCAAAAATCCTATCGATCCATGGAAAATGAATCGCGAAGTTCTTGTCGATGGCCTCTTTTTGAGAGGTGTGGTGCCAATGATGATATCTGGGCATGACCAGAAACTCTTCGAGCCATTTGGCGTTGGGACCGAAATTGCAATGCGTCCATGTAGCGTGAAGCGTGACAAAAACCAAGTACGCCAGGATGATCGATTGCGAAAATCCGAACATCATAGGAACAAGAATAAAGCCGCGCACAAGTGTGTCGTCCACAAAGTGGGAGCGTGAGCCGGCGATCCAATCCAGTTGCTTCGAGGAGTGGTGAATGGCATGAAAACGCCAGAGGAAAGGCACTTTGTGCAAAGCCAGATGAATGAAATATTCAGCGACGTCCGCAACCACAATGGCGAAGAAAAATTGCAACAGCCACGGTATTCGGGCGATAGATTGCTGAAGAACCGGAACGCCCAAATATTTGGTGGCCTGCGTCGCGGGCAATAAAACCAAGAAAGATAGAATTTGAATTGGGAGATGAGTGGACATGAAATAAACCACGTCCTGAGCCCACCCTTTTCTGAAGGTTCCTTGTTCTGGATATTGTGGCCAGAGTCTTTCCAGCGGTACGTAGATCAGAGCCATCAACAACAAATCGAGCAAAAACCAATCCATGCCGATGGTCACGCCATTGAGCCGGCTTCCATTCACTTTTACGCTCGAGCCGCCCCAAGCTGTTGCAGCGACGGCGAGCAGCATTCCCGTCAACGCCAGAGTCTTTTTCTTACGCAGCAAAAAAGAGAGCACTCCGAACGCAACTGCGGCCACAACGAGGAATTGGATTAAGAGGCGTATCGCGTGCAGCGAATAAAGAGGACGGAATTCGGCAGACGTTAGGAACTGGGGAAAATGGAGACACAAGACGCCGCCGAACGCGAGAAATCCAAAAAAAGCCGAAAGTATCCCACTCCACCAGCCGGTTCCGAAGCCAGTGGACTCGGCATCACCGAAGAAGTCGTTGATTTTTTGCTCAAGCACGACTTCTCTAATTTTACTGCCCTCGATTGGAGCAAGCTATTGGAAAGATAGCGACATGACGCTTAAGCGGTAAAGCAGGGGGATTATGGAAGTTCGGCGGGCGGACCAACAAAGGTTCGATACAAACGACTGATGGGAGACAAAATACAGTTTATGTCGGGGGCCCGGCGGGCGAATGAATCGCCTGCCGCTTTGAAGTCGATGGACCAAGACGGAAGACGGGCACGGCCCTTCGAAGCTCAGGGTAAACGTGCCGTGCCCCTACGAGTTAGTAGGAGAGGGCGAGGTTGACCAGGGTGCGGAGGGCTACGCCTGTGGGGCCTTTGGCGAGCCAGGGTTTGGCGTCGTCGTTCCAGGCGGTGCCGGCTATGTCTAGGTGGACCCACGGCGTGTCGCCAGCAAATTCGCGGATGAACCAGGCGCCCGTGATGGAGCCGCCGCCTTTGCCGCTGCCGATGTTTTGAATGTCGGCTACGGTGCCTTTGATGTATTCACGGTATTCGTCGTCCATGGGCATTTGCCACATTTTTTCGCCGGCGGCTTTTGCGGAGGCGAGGACTTTGTCGGTCCAGGCTTGATCCGCGCCGCCGAAGACGCCGACATTGATGCTGGCAAGGGCGACGACGATGGCGCCCGTCAGCGTGGCCGCATCGACGAGGTGGGTTGCGCCGAGCTGTTTTGCGTAGTGAACGGCATCGGCAAGAATGAGGCGGCCTTCAGCATCGGTGTTCAGGACTTCGATGGTTTTGCCTGACATGGCGGTTTGAATGTCGCCGGGTTTTTGCGCTGTGCCGCCGGGCATGTTTTCGGTGGCGGGCACAACGCAAATGACTTTGACGTTTGGTTTAAGGGCGGCCAAAGCACGCATGGCGCCGAGCATAGTGGCGCCGCCGGCCATGTCGTATTTCATTTTTTCCATGCCGTCGGCGGGCTTGATGGAGATGCCGCCGGTATCGAAGGTGACGGCCTTTCCGATTAGGCCCAGGACGGGAGCGCCGGGTTTGGCGTTTGCGGGCGTATAGGTGACGACTATAACGCGGGGTGGCTCCGGGCCACCTTGCGAAACGCTGAGCAGAGCGCCCATCTTGAGATCCACGATTTTTTTCTCGTCGAGAATTTCCACGGAGAGGCCAGCTTGCCTGGCCATGGCTTCGGCTTTTTGGGCGAGAATTTTTGGCGTGAGTTTATTGGAAGGCTCGTTGATGAGATCGCGCGCAAAATTCTGCGATTCACCGATGATGACGCCGCGCGCGAGTCCCTTTTCCGCGGCGGTGCGTTCGGCGTCGGAATAACCGACGAGTTGGACGGTATCAATCGATTTGTCGTTCTTCTTTTCTGTCTTGTACTTGTCGGATTCAAAATCCGCAGCAAGGAGCCCATCGGCGATGGCCTGGGCCGAATCTTCGGCGTTAGCGCCCTCGCGAGCTGCAAAAGCAAATTTGTGCACGCCGCGCGATTTAAGGTAGCGCAGGGCGGCGCCGGAGATTTTTCTCAACGCAGCCGAATCGAATTTTTCGCGCTTCCCTGCTCCAACTAGCAAGAGACGCGCGGCTTTCAGGCCGGATGGGGCGTGGATGAGAGTCATTTCCAGAGTTTTGCCGGTCAGTTCGCCACTCGAGGCGAGCTTTTTCAGCAAGCCATTCGAAAGTTGATCGAACTCGGCGATGCGGCCCTGCACGGGTTCGCTTTCCTCGAAAACATAGGAAACGAGAGCTTCGGTCTCCAGCGCAGCATACGGCTTTGCTTCCACTGTGATTTGCATGATTCTTTAACGCCTCCGGTTGTTGTACATAGCTTTTTCAGTTTCCCTGCGAGCTTCCTTGTCGCGTTCGTCCTGGCGGCGATCCCACGATTTTTTGCCTTGCGCCAGAGCGATTTCGACTTTAGCCAAGCCTTTGTGGAAGTAGATGCGCAGAGGAATGACAGTCAGGCCCTTGGATTCGGTACGTCCCGAGAGCTTATGAATTTCGTTCTTGTGGAGAAGCAGTTTACGCGAGCCAAGGGGCTCGTGGTTCCAGGGCCCCCCGGGCAAGTACTGTGCAATGTGTGCGTTAACGAGCCAGGCGCCGCTGGGCTTAAAGTCGATATAGGCGTCACGAATATTCGCTTTTCCCTCACGCAAAGCTTTGACTTCCGTGCCGTGCAGAACCAAGCCGGCCTCATAGCGGTCTAGCAAGTGGTAATTATAGGAAGCAGCGCGGTTCTGAGCCACGATTTGTTCGCCGGCTTTGCTGTCTTTCTCGGGTTTTTTCGCTGGCTTGGGCACAATCTTCCATCATAACTGGAGTGTTAAAACTTGGCTACACGGCGTAAAAAACCCATATTATCGGAAAATGTACAGCCAACCTTCCGCGTATTGCTGGTGCTCTAACGCGAGTGATAGACTGCAATGGCTTCGTGTCGAGGCACCGGAGAGTCCATGCGACGTTGCGGCAGTGTCATTCTATGTGTCGGAATGGGTCTGTTCGCCGTGGGCTGCCCGAAGGGCCAGACAGATTATAGCAAAGGGCGGAAGGCAGAGACACTCGAGGATTACGACGCGGCATTGGAGTTTTATCAGAAAGCACTAAAGACAGATCCCACCAACGCAAACTACAAAATCCGGCTCAACCAAGCGAGGTTTGAGGCTGGAGAGATGCACGTAAAGCAGGGCCTGAAGCAGAGAGAAAACGGGGATCTGCAAGGCGCGGCGGCGCAATTCCAGCGGGCACAGATGGATGATCCATCCAGCGCGATTGCAGCGCAGGAACTGAAAAAAACGCTGGCGATGATTGTGGAGCAATCGCACGCGGGGGATAACACCAAAACATCTTCGGACGACGATCTGTCGAAATACATGTCGGAGCCGCCGGAGATCAAACCACTTTCAAACGTGGCGATCACATTTAAGACGTCCGCCGACGCACGGGTTGTCTTCGACACCATTGGGAAGCTGGCGGGATTAACAGTGATCTATGACCCGGACTTCCCCGCCCGGCGAATCACCGTGGATCTAAATAATTTGACGTTGGAACAAGCACTGACGGTTGTGTGCCTGGAGAGCAAAGCGTTCACGAAAGCGATCACGGAAAACATCATCATGGTGATTCCGGATCAGGCGGCCAAGCGGAAAGATTATGAAGAAGAGGTACTGAAGACTTTCTATCTGGCAAACACGGTAACGCCGCAGGACTTGACGGAAATCCTCACGGGGCTGCGGCAATTGTTTGATTTGAAGCGCGTCCAGCAGCTCAACTCACAGAACGCGATCGTTATCCGGGCGACTCCTGACGTGCTGAAATTAGTGGGGAAAGTGCTCGATGATGTGGATAAAGCCAAGCCGGAAGTGGTGGTTCAAGTGGAGGTGTTGGAGGCGCGCACAGATCGTCTGCGTACTCTGGGAATCCAACCTGGGCAAACCGCATCGATCGCAATAAACCCGAACCCGACAACGACTACCAGCGGCACGACTACGACGACCACGCCGACGACGAACACCATCACGCTGAACAATCTGGCCCATCTCAACAGCAACGATTACACCGTGACGCTGCCGAATTTTACGGCAAACGCGGTCCTGACGGACACGTTCACGAAAATTATTCAGAACCCTGAGCTTCGTTCGGTGGATGGACAGCAAGCGAAACTCAAGATCGGCGATCGCATCCCGATTGCGACAGGAAGCTTTCAAGCGGGAGTGGGAGTGGGCGCGGTGGGCACGGCAGGATTGGTGAACCCACTGGTGAACACGCAATTCCAATATCAGGACGTAGGCGTGAATATTGATATGACGCCACGAATCCACCCGAATCGCGACGTCAGCCTAAAGATTAAGATTGAAGTTTCTTCGGTGACAGGCACATCCACGATTGGCGGAATCAGCCAGCCGATTATCAGCCAGCGCGTTGTTGAGCACGACATTCGACTGGGGGATGGCCAGGCGTATATTCTCGGCGGCCTCATCCAAAGGACGGATACGAGGACTTTGAACGGGTGGCCGGGACTGGCGCAGATTCCGATCATACGTTACTTGTTCTCGAGCGATAGCGTGGAGCACCAGGAAGACGAAGTTTTGATCATGCTGATCCCGCATATCGTGCGACTGCCGGAGTGGACGCGCGAGAATTTGCGGGGAATCTACTCGGGGTCCGACCAAAATATTCAGGTCAAGCGCGACAGTGAAGTCCGGACGCCGGCTGTGGAACCAGCAAAGCCGATGGCGCAGGCTGGAGCTGGGGCAGCACCGGGAGGAGTTGTGGCTGGGCCAGGCGGTGTGCCAAATGGGCCAGCCGTGAGTCCACCGCAGGGGCAACCCGGCAAGTTGAGATTTGACCCGCCGGCGATCTCAGTGAAAGTGGGCGAGACGAAGATGGTTGCGGTAGTCGTGGAGAACGTCAGCGACCTCTTCTCGATACCGATGTTGCTGCAGTACAACCCGGCGGTCATCAGCATCGAAGATGTGCAGCATGCGGTAAGCGAAGGACAGCACGGCGGATTCCTCTCGGGGGGCACGCAGGAGATCGCGATCGTCAAGAGTGTGAATGCTGAAAAGGGCCAAGCGATTATTTCCGCGACGCGTCAACCGAATACGCAGGGCGTGAGCGGGAGCGGCACGCTGGTGGGCATCGTGATCAAGGGCATCGCGCCAGGCTCGTCAAACCTGACGATCATGCAGCAGAACGCCAAGGATTCGCAGCAGCGGCCCATTCCGCTGGTCACGAATGAGGCCACAGTGCAGGTTCAGCCTTAGTTCAAGCAAGAGGAAATAAACGATGTTTCGGCGCGAACTTGGTTTCCATGGAGGTTTTCGGCTGCGGCGCCTTTCTCCAACAGCGGGAATGACGCTGCTGGAATTGATCATAGCGTGCGCGATCCTGATGGTTTTGTCTTCCATGGCGCTGCCGGTTTTTCGCTATACAGTGATTCGGCAGAAGGAGTCGGAGCTGCGGTACGACCTGCGGACGATGAAGGACGCGATCGACCGCTACAAAGACCTGGCAGATCAGCACAAATTCCGCACAGAAGTCGGGAGCGAGAATTATCCGCCGGATCTGGACACCCTGGTGAAAGGCGTGCAGCTTGGGGCGGGAGACGACAAGAGGCTGCGATTCCTGAGGAAGATTCCCGTGGATCCGATGACAGGACGGGCGGACTGGGGTTTGCGCTCGATCAGCGACGATCCGGATTCGACGAGCTGGGGCGGGAAAAATGTTTTCGATGTGTACTCGAAATCGTCGGGGACGGCTCTCGATGGGACGAAGTATAGCGACTGGTAGCCGAGTCGAGGTGTTGACATGAACAAAATCATTAGAAGATTTATGGTAAACGGAGCCGCGCGGAGGAAGAGCACGAAGCGGCTTTCCAACGGTGGGTTTACGCTGCTCGAGTTGATGATCGTGATTGCGATCATTCTTATTCTTTTGGGATTGGCTGCTGGAAGATACGACATGACGATTCAGCGATCACGCGAGGCGGTACTGAAACATGATTTGCAGGTTCTGCGCGAAGCGATAGACAACTACACGCTAGATAAACAAGCCGCACCGCAATCGCTGGAGGACCTTCACCAGGCAGGCTATTTGCGGGAAGTCCCCTTGGATCCCATGACACAGGCAACCGACTGGGACCCGGTATTCGACAATATCGTGCTGAGCCCGGATCAAGTGATTACGGGGATGGTCGACGTGCATTCGCATTCGCCGCTGACTTCGCGGTTCGATGGAACGGCGTACAACACCTGGTAGGAGCTTGCCAGGGTTCTCTACGATTCGAGTGGCACTACTTACAATCATTCCCTGAAGACTGATTCCTCCTGCGCGAGTAACTAGGCGCGAGTTGCAGAAGAGCGCCAAGACGCGTAGTATCTATAACGCGGGGTGGAGCAGCCTGGTAGCTCGTCGGGCTCATAACCCGAAGGTCGTCAGTTCAAATCTGACCCCCGCAACCATTTTCTCCTGTAACACCAACTACTTAGAGGTGACGGCTCCCGTCGCCTCTTTTTCTTTTTCGGTACAATCGGTACAACTCGGCACCGTAAAACCAGTGCCGATCTGCTCTGCGACTTGCGCTCGCCATGCCGCATCCTCGCTACTCTTGTCGTACACGTCGGTCATGTCCTGCTTGCGGCTGTGCCCCATCCAATACTTGAGCAAGCCAGTCGGGACGTTCGACGCACGAAGGAACGAGTTACGGAAACGGCGGAAAATGTGAGCGCCAGCTTTGACGCCCCGAAAGTTCTTGCCGTTGATGTTCACCACGATACCCGGTGTGTTCTCGTCGCCCGCCAGAATCGGGTGCAACACGCGGCTAAGAATGTTGGATTGGTCGAGCGGCTCTCCGTCCTCGGTGCAGAAGACGTAGCCGGATTTGCGCTTCCCGATGTGCTTCCGCAGCATCGCTGCAATGCTGCTATGAAGCTCGACGTAGCGCTTGCCGTTGGTTGTCTTGAGAAAATCCTGCTGTTCGCTTTTCCAGAGTTTCTCGATGATGCAGAGTCGGGTGCAGTCGTCCCAAACGTTCTCGATCTTGAGACCCAGTATTTCGCCGAACCGCAAGCCGGATGCAGCCTTGACGGCAAACATTACCCGGCACTGACCTTCCGCCCGCTCGATGATCAAAGACATCTGCTGCGCGACTACGGACGGAGTGCGTTGCTCTCCGACCACGGGGCAGTCGATGTATTCGTCGTCCCATGCTACGGGAAACAACTTCTTGCGGGACTTCGGGTCTTTGGCGCTCGCCACCACGGACTTGACCACCTGTAAATAGTTGCGAAGCGTCTTGGGCTTCTTGCCGCCATCGTGCAACAGTTGGACGAAATCTCGAACGGGCGTCTGGTCGTCCACCAACGCCGCCAGCGGCAAATCGCCGAGGCGCTCGTTGATGTGGCGAATGATGCCGTCCCACGTGAGAAGCGTCGAGGGACGCACAGGCTTGCTCTTGCGCGACGACATCATGTCGTACCAGACTTTCGCCTGTTCACGGAACGTGGTGCCCCTACTGCCGAGCACAACCCTATCGAAATGTTCCTGCGTATCCGTTCCGCTCTCCCGAATGATTTCCTTGGCTTTCCTTTCTCTGGCTGACGCGCTCAGCGATCCGGTACCGGAAATGGGGCAGATGCGAACGCGGACTAGCGCTCGCTTTTCTTGACCGGGCACGTCCTTCCAGAACCTCACCACAAACCACCTACCTGATTCTTCGATGTGACCATTTTGACCACGGCGGCGATCCATGTTCTTCCCTGTCCGCTTAGCCGTGGCGTTGCTCGACCGCAGAGTCTCGCGTTCCAGTCCATTGGTCAAGGCTGCTCGCGTCGTGATGACATCGGGCAGTGGGGCAGGCTCCGCGATTGCGGCGGCAATGCGCAGGTTTTTTGGCGGCTTCGGCATTCATAAGCTCGCCTGTCCTGTCAGGGGCTTGCCGAAAGCGCGGAATTAAAACAGGGGGATAATCGACTTCCTCCCCTAGTGGCGCTTCGCAGTCGCCGTGCGACGTGCGGAGCGCTTCGAGCACATAAAAGGTAATACTTGGTTTTTGTCCGAATCAAAGCCGACCGGAAGGCGCTCACTGGAACGTCTAGCGTCTGAAATCGTCCGGCGAGCGGTCAAGAGCGGCTGGGACGTAACTTGACGCTGATCGTGCTCAAATTAGACGACCGTGACAGATTTTGTTAATGGGCTTCATACTGCGTCGCGGTACGAAGGCTCGAAACTCTTCAAGGTACGTAACGGTGCCCCAAAAAGTCCTCGATAAGCTGCCCACGCAAAAAAAAACGGCCCTCAAGCGCACCTTTCGAATAATTTCAGAAACTCTCGGCATCTAACGTAACGAGAGACTAAAGCCCCGCCGACGCCGGAGGGATGGTCGGTAAAATAAGAGGGCAGCGACGCCTAACACGCACTGGAGTGGGAAACCACCGCCGCGCTTGATCGCGCAGGGTTGCCTGACACCGCCAAATTGCTGGGTGCAGGCACAGGGCAGCAAAGCTCCGCACAGGTTGCGGGGTGCGAGATCGTGAAACAGAAGCAGCCCGGCTCGAAGTTCGAGTCGTAGACCACCGGAGAAACAGCCGAGGCGGTTGCGTAGTCAGCACAGTCCGCATGGAAGCGGGTAGCTGTGCTGCCGACGCGACCGCCTTTTTTTATTTCACGCGCAAGGAGAAAAGGATATGAAACGCACCATCACCATTCACGAAGCAAAGTTCCTGAGCGCAGCGAAGGCGCTGATCGCAGCGCATCCGCGCCCGCTGGACGCCGACATTCCGCAGGTCGCATTGCTGCTGTTCGTCGAGATAGATGGCAGCGGTTACCGCTGGTACGGACTGACGGACGCCAAGAAACTCGAAGCGGTCGTGACGCAAGGGATCGACAAGCTCGGGTTGCTGCCCATCGGGTGCGTCATTATCAAGTTCGAAAAGCGCAGCAACGGTCGCATTTACCTCGCGGACGAGCCTCCCGCCTTCGTTGATTCGCAGTTCGACACCGAAGAAGTTCTGCGGGGCACGGTGCCGTACTTCATGGCTGAAAAGTTCGGCTATGACATGGCGGACGTCCAAATCAGCGACGTCACCAAAAATTAAGAGGACACATCAATGACCAAACAACAGTACACAAAGACCGCCGCGCACCTAGACCAACTCGGAGAGAAGGCCCGGAGGCTGCGCCAAGAAATGCAGGATGCCACCGACGCCGTTGCCGAGACTCGCGAGGAACTTAAAGGATACAACGAGCGTCGCCGCGAGCAGACCGCGAAGCTGAAGGAAATCCTGACGCCCGTCGTGGAGCACCTTCAAGCTGGCGGGATCGCCAACGGCGTGAAGGGTCTCCATGCGTGGGCGACGTGGTACAACCCGACAGCCAAGGACGGCAAGAACGCCGCCCGCCAGATCATGCGGATCGTCAACTCACCGGAGCCGGGTGAGAAGCAGGGTGACATCAAGTCACCCAAAGCACCCAAAGTTAAAGAAGGGCAGACCATCACCTTCGTCGACTTCCTTGATGAGAACGATCAACCGATCAAAGTGACGTTCAAGATCACGGCGCTCCCGGCTGGCATCTCCGAACTCTGGGGTGACAAGAATGATCGCACCAAACGGTTCGGCACCATCGGCATTGAACTGGTCGAGGCTCCTGAAAAGGAGGAACCGAAGGAGCCTAAAAAGCGGCAGCCCATCATGCACATCCATGATGAGCGGAGTGCCCTGACCCTGTGCGAAGTGTTCTACAGCCGGAAACACGGCATCAGCAAATACTACAAAAAGGCTGGCGTGGCGAACTGCAAGAAGTGCATCGCTATCGCCAACGAGAAGGGACTGCCGACCACACTGACCAAGGCAGAGGTGACGCCCGTAAAGAAGATCAGCCACAAAGAGACTGTGGAAGCCATCAAGAAGGTTCTTTCACAGTTCCCACGGACGCGGGACGAGTTCATTGCTGCGGGCTGCACTGATCCCGACAATGGCAACGCCTGCCAGTGGAACCTCAGCCTATTTAATGAAGCCGCTAAGGCGCACCCGGAGTGGCGCAAGGAACCTGTCCGTAAAACTCGGCGCAGGTTGGAAAGCTACCTCACCCAACTCATTGCCGAGACGACACCGACCGAAGCACCCACCACTGACAAGGTTCGTATCCGGCTGACCGAGGCGCAGGCTCGGAAGTGGCAGCGCGAGGGTCTCATCACGGCGGCGAAAGCGAAGGCCCTGACCGCCGAAGTGTTGGAGGCTCTGTGAGCCGAAACTACTGCCAGCGCATCATCGCAAAAGGTCTGGAAAATCGGCTAATTCGGAAGCGAAAACGGAATTTCAACTCCATGGGTATGAACGCACCGCGCTACTACGAGATGTTGCAAATAGAGTTCACGCGTCTCCACGGGCTGGGCTGGACGTTTCGCAAAATCGCGGAGGCGCTCGACATCAGCGAAAGGACGGTTACGGCATGGCGCGAGGAGCTAGACCTGCCCCGGCGACCGAGGGGAAGACGCCCGCGAAAGTCGAAGAGTGAGTGTTAGAGAAAGGTCGGGGTCGTCGCGAGACGATTTCAAACCGGGGGCAGGCTGACTAGCCTCTTGCCTGCCCCGCAACGGTTTCCCGATGCCCTTCGACAAGGCAAAGCAACAGGGATGAGAAAAACAGGAATGATATGAGCAGAAAAGAAAAGCAACCGTGGAATCCATTTCCGCTCGCTGTGCTCAGCGCGGGAGAAAAGTTTGACCTGACGCCCGCAGCCATCAGCGTGCTGATATACCTCGGGGCGCGATCTAACTGGAAAGGCGAGACGTGCGTGGGGCACACGCGAATGTGCGCCGATCTGAGGCGCTCCAAGGATTTCGTAACCACCGCGCTCAAGGAGTTGTACGACAAAAGTGTCGTCAAGGCTGACGGCAGGGTGCGCCATAAGGGTCAGGCTGACTGGCGGGTCATCAGCCAATCAGTCCTGCCTAGCAGGAATACTGCCGAGAAGGATCAGTCCTGCCTAGCAGGAATATCAGGACAGAGTAATCCTGATCAGCAGGATTATGTCAGTCCTGAAGAGCAGGATTATGATATTCCTGCCTATCAGTCACAAACCTTACAGATCAAGAAAGAGCCTAACCTTGCAGATCATTCACCCCTTAACCTTGCAGAAGAGAACAACAACAACCAACCCGTTGTCGTCGTTCCTCCTTCCAACTCAAATGGTAAACAAGCCGGGTTGGTAAGCGGATATACACCGGAAGAGATCGCCAACCACGCGGAAGCGTGCAAGCTCAACCCTTGGGTACACGCCAACGACAGCCCCAACGCCCGGACTCGCGAGGGTTTCGTTGCGCACCTGATGACCATAGACCCGCCGAGGAAGCCGCTCTCGGTGTCCGACATCAAACCCACCAATCCGGCTTTCACCAACACGGCTGGTACGGATTGGGCAGCCCACAAAAAGAAAGTGGAGGAGGGCGAGAAATGATCCGCCACCAGTTACATCTCGGCGACGAAATCAACACCAAGGCGGGGCGGGAATTCTACGCCCGCAAAACCGAAAAGTTTTTTGACGCCTGCCAAAAGTGCGGCGGCACCTGCGCCGTGACCGACGAAGGGAGGCTGGCATCCTGCCCCGACTGTTTACTCTACGCGGGCCGGATCAAAGCTTTCTCCAACAAGTTCTTTTTCACGGTGCCACCTCTTTTCCACCATTGCATGTGGAGCGAGTTGCAGCCCTCGGTGAAGTCCATTCTCCCGTTTGAGGCTCAGAAGAAGCACATGGATTATCTGAGCCGCCATTCCGACGAGTCTGTCGCGTTCTTCGGCCACCCAGGCACGGGCAAGTCCACATGGATGACCGCCATGTATGCCCAGATGGTCTGGTGGGAAACAACTCAGCCTCTCCAGAACACGGGTGGTCTGGTCTATCGCATGGACTGCAAAGTTCTGCTCGACCAGTTCACACAGTACTCGCTGCACGGCGCGGACTCCGACCCAGCGCCCGCTCCGCGCCTGAGCAGGGAGCGGATAGACGGCATAGGAAGGAAAGAGGGGAGGGTGCGCCTTTTCCTCGAAGAGATTGACAAGGTCAAGCCGACCGACGCACGCATGGCGAACCTGTACGAGGTGGTGAACGCGATCTACGAAAACAAAGGGCAGCTTGTGATCACCAGCAACTTGACACCCGACCAGTTCCAACAGCAGTTCGGCGACGTGTTTTATCGCCGCATCGTTGAGATGAGCAGAATTATCAACCTTTGGGAGGAAAAATGATCACAATCACATTCAACAACAGCAGCGACGGGCCACATGGCACATGGCACTTCGATGTACCGGAAGGTATGAATCAGTGGAGGCTGAAGGTTGACGTAAATCATCATCCTTGCATCTGTATCGGCGACTCCATCGTCGTCGTCGGACGCTCGGAAGAGATGCGGAAATCCGCTCAGCCGCACCTGTTGGATACGCTGTGAGCGAGAAGTGTGGATTCTGCTGGTTCGGAGCGACACCTTCCTCCACCCTGACGCCTCCACGCTGGAATTGCTGCGCACCCCCATCGAACGGGGCCTTGATCTTTCCGGCTTGGATTTTGCGGGCGACGGCGGCACCATCGCAGTTCTCCGGTTTACCCGTGCAAAGGCCAAGCCTGACGCGGCTTCAGGCTGAGGCTGTTCGCTGACTTTCAAAAGCAAGTATGGGGAGGCAACCCCCCTGCTCGAAAGGAAGAATAGAGTGTTCGGAATAGACCTTGCGGTTAGCATCATGGACGGACCCGAACTATCGGAGAAAAGACGCAAGGAGCTTGCCTTAGCGCTGCTGATGGCTGAAACAATCGGCGTCATACTGTATACAGGCGAGTCCGACTCGGACATCCGAATCGAGGCCGCGAAGGACATGGCTTGCGAGTTCAGGCACGTTTACCCGGAGATTGCGGAGACTTAAAGCGGAACCCGACCGACTTTGTAGGACTCACCGTTTCGGCTTATGGCGTCGCCAGCGCCCGGAGTCGACGGACTTCGCCGAGCTTTGGCGACTGACGCCCCTGACCGCGCTCTTCGGCGCATAGCCGTGCCGCTCCTCATCGCAGCCTCGCCTTCACCTCTAGCGTGTGGTCGGGGCCGTCCGATTCGGCGACATGCACGGACACGCTACCGCCCCGTGCAAGTAGATCGAACAGATCGGCGACGACCTGTTGCGCTGCTTCTTCCGGCGTCGCGTTGAACGCATGACACGCCCAGAGTACCTGCACTGTTAGCATTCTGCTCTTTGGTTCGACAGCTTCGGTGTTGACCGACGCCTTCTTTGCTGGTTCTCCCACAATCGTCTCCAGAGTTGCGAATTGTCGTTGGGGCAACTCACAAATGGAATCGGCAGTGGGAATTTCAAATGACCTTGGGCGGGTTCAAGGGGTTTCCCCAGTCGCTTATCCCAATGCTTGTAGTTCATGACCTTCTTGATGTGAAGTCTGTATTCGCCCGCTCGCCTATCCTTCGTGATCCTGTGGATCAGCACGGTCACTTCCGGCACTGGCGGATTCATCCCGTTCAACAGCCGCAGTTCGAATGGCATTGAGACCTTCGCGAAGCGCTTTGTCCAGTACGGCCTGATCTGGCGGTATTCGATCTTCTTTGTCCCCGCAATGATCTGCGCCAGCCACTCGCGCTCGATTGTTGTCGTGATGCGGTCGTAACCACTTTGCGCCGTTTTCAACTCTTCCTCCCAACCTGACGACTTTGCCCACCGGCTGCAATGCTAATATCGCGTCGGGATGAATGAATGACAAAAAAACAGCAGAAGATAAATCCACATTGTCCAGTGTCGGGCTGTAAGGCAAAAGCACCACATCTCAGCGACCCGGTTGTTGCGGCACTCGTGCATAACTTTTCTGATCTGGCGAATGTTGCTGAATGGACGTGCGCGTCGATAGCTGAGCTTGGGAAGTCAATCGCTGATGACGTAGCCGCTGGACGCCATTTCGCCATGATTACTCGCACCCGCCAACTGGAAGAGCTATACATTCGCGCCCTCTACGCGATGTTTATCGCCGATCCCGGCGAAGTGGCTCACATTATGTCGGATGCGACACCGAATAGCTTCAGTGTGATGTACCGGAAGGTCAACCAATCGGTCTTCGGAGGGAAGGGATTGCTGGAGGTGTCACAGCCCGGTCTCACGTCTGGCACGTTTACGGCGATGGGCACTATCAACAGCGGGGCGCACGCATCGTTCTCGACGATGATGATGGTCGTTGGATTCGTCAAGAATCCTCAATATCTTGCGGCGTTCAAGAATGGGCAATACTTCGACCACATTTCTATCTACTGTAGCTATCTCGACCACGCCCGCAAGCAGTTCAAGGCGGGCACGGACAAAGCTGCGGTCTTGGCTGAACTGAAGGAATTGCACCTTCCCCAGAATCTCGCGGCGTCGATGGCGAAGGTGGCGGCTGGTAGAGCAAAGAAAAAAGAGAAGGAAACGCCTCAGAAGAATGGACAAATTGTCAGTCAATGATCCGTGTCCCTGCGGATCGGGGCTGAAATACAAGAAGTGTCACGGACATGCTGTCGCGGAAAAGCGACCAAGCACGTCTCTGCTTGTGGATGTGGTGGGACAAGACGAACCTTGCGGTATGGAGAGGGGAACACTAGGCGCGTCGTTGGTCGCTAGCCACATTCGCCACCCGCACGCGGTTACGCCCTTCCTTCTTGGCGTTATACAAGGCTGCATCAGCACGTCCGACTAGGTCCGCGCTCTCCCGGTGCTCTCCCACCTCAGCCACACCCAGACTGACTGTTACCTTCAGATCGACTTGAGCGTCGAAGCGAAGGCACTCGACGTCAGCGCGGACCGCCTCAGCGAGTTCGCCTGCTCTTGCCGCATCCTCCCCGGCAAGGATTATCCCTAGCTCTTCACCACCGTATCTGTACTCCACGCGACCGCGACCGTCACATTTGCTCGTTAGGACGTTCGCGACGGCGCGAAGAACCTCGTCGCCCACAAGGTGTCCGAACGTGTCATTGACTTGCTTGAAGTGGTCAATGTCAACCATGACGACTGTGACGGGGTGCCTCCCGCTCAGCGCATAACTCAGGTCATCGTCGAAGGTGCCCCGGTCAAAGATGCCGAGCAGCCCATCATGGCGTCTGCGTGCGAGATGGTCTGTCCGGTCGTGAATTCGTTCTATGGTTGCATCCACGAACTCCGTTGCCTCGTGAATTTCAAGGTCATCGGAGATCGTTATGTCATAGTGCAGAAAGATATAGTCGTCATCATCCTCGAAATCTGTCTCGACTGCTTCGTCGATCTCATCAATGGCTTGCCGCAGCGCGGCGACATACGGTGAAAGCCCAATATCGCCATCCCAAAACTTGCGTCGGAACATCTCTTCGACTGACGCCGACGCCGAGCCGCCGCTGAACTGCGACAGAGCCACATCATTCTCGACGTGAATCATGCTGCCCTCGATCTTTTCGACAGGTTTGATGCTGATGTCGTCGGGGATTTCTGACAGGCGGAACCCGGTCAGGAATTCCTTGGGGATAAGGGTCTGTCCAGTTTCTTCTTCGCAGGCGAACTCTCGCCCTTGAAGGCGAACGGCGATAGGCACGTCGCCGACTCTGATGAGGTCGAATGGCATTGTGTAACCGACTCCTTCAGTGCTTCTTCCCCGTCGTCCTGCGGCTGCGTCCCGTGTTGATCCGTGCTTGCCTCGTTCTGCCGTCGATGCCGCCCTTGTTCCACAAAGTTGAGCGACACTTTTTCGAGGGGCAGTTCGGCGGATTCTTGCTCTCCGGTATCCAGCGATGCCCGCACACGTCGCAAACGGCGACCCGCACTCTCATCCAGCCCATGCAGGCATTATACAGAATTCTGCCCCAAGGACATAATACTGTTGACAGCGTGGGCAAAAGCCCATATAATATGCCCTATGGACAGAATACAGCCTTCGGGAAAGCTGCCGTTGAAAGCCGCCGCCATTTATGTCCGGGTTAGCACCGCCGATCAGCACGTCGAAAACCAGCTTTACGATCTGCGCGAGCTTGCCTCGCGGCGCTCCTTTGAAGTGGTCAAGGTCTATCAGGACTGCGGGGTTTCGGGACGGAGAGCGCGGCGTCCGGGTTTGGACGCGCTGATGGCAGACGCACGGCAACAAAAATTCGCGGTCGTGCTAGTCGCGGCATTCGACCGCGTAGCGAGGAGCACGCGACATTTCTTGCAGGTCGTTGACGAGTTGGACAGTCTCGGTATTGCCTTCATCTCCCGCAGAGAGGGCATTAACACTGATGACCACAATCCCATGGGTCGTCTTTTCCTGACGATCATTGGGTCGATTGCCGAACTCGAAGGAGATTTGATCCGCGAGCGGGTTTTGGCTGGCATGCGAAGGGCGAAGCTCGACGGAGTGCGAATCGGACGCGCACCGATGGATTTAGATCGGCCAGCTATCGTGCGAGACCGACTGAGCGGCATGACACTGACCGCTGTCGCACGGAAGTGGGGCATTTCTCGGAGCCTCGTTTGCAAACTGGTGAAGAGATCAAGGGCTGGTGACGAAGGCTTCGTGCCGCCGCCACCCACCGTTGTTGATTTTGTTCACGTTATGCAGCCAAGTTAAGCCGAGGCACGCTGGTGAGGAATCTATAGAATCGTGACCGCTTCCCCGCTGTTCTAGCGATTCCAAGAGGGCTATAGGCGAAGGGACGAATGGACAACACAACCAAAATCGAAAGCATGGCAGCCGACCTGCACCTGTTGGCTGCACCGTTTAGGTTCATCCTTGCGGCATTGAAAGTGTTGCTGTTCACACTGTCCTTCCCCCTGTTGTGCGGGTTGATGATGCTCAGCTACGCAGTGCCCGGAATTGACCCGCTCCAGCGCTATCTCGCATTCTTTCAGGCTCACAACGTTTCCCCCGTGTTCTACCCGTTCGTCGTCTTGGGCGCGTTGCTGATGCTGGTAGTCCACATGTTGCTCGTGGTCGGAAAAGACTTGGGTGGCTTGGCGGACGTCATTCTCCGCGTTCCACTCTTGGGCGCTACGCTATTTGCCCTCACCAGCACCGCTTGGTTCGTCGTGGTCAGAGGAGTCTATCGCCGCAGGGACGGACAAGAAAACTTGAAGGGCTGGACGAGTCTCCTAATCGGATTCACGACGGCTATGATAGCGGGATTATACGTCTGGCAGGTTCAAGATTCCCTGCCGCCAGCGACGCTCCTGTGCTTCGCGACCTTGGCTGCTTTCAGCCCGACGCTGCTTTACCTTCTATACCGAGGACTCAAGACGCGGTAACGTCCGAAACGCCCGTCCCTTGGGCGTCGGCAACGACGAGGACAAAGGCTTCAGGCGCGACGACCCTATGTGCGCCGCCAAACCGCTCGGCGAGCAGCGGTTCAAGGAGGAATGAATGGAAATGTTCGACGAGGAGATCACGACCCTGATCAAGGCTGAGGGGACGGTCGAGGAGAAGAACTGGCTCGCCGAGCACGCGCTCCAAGCCGAGGAAGCGGAGGCTGCGGTCGCCGACCTCATCCGGTCGTGGCGGCGGTTCAAGGAGATGGACGCATCGGTCGCTGCGACCTCTGGCGCTCAACTCGGCATCGAGTGGTGGCGAGCCGCTGAGAACCTCATGCTTGCCAACAATCGCTTGAAAGACCTGTTCTGCGGTCGAGACCGTAGCCCGCGCAGCATCCGTTTATTCCACGAATATAAGTTAACGTTGATCTCCGACAGGAAGCGGCTCATGGCTGACGCCTGATCAGAATTCCGAGGGCATTGTGAAGGTGATGCAAGAGGGAGCGCTACGGTGAGCATCAGAATTAGCAAATCGAAGTTTGTTGCAGGAGTTATCGAGTGACCGCCACCATGCGCATGACGGCTTCTGACTTCGCCTCGTACCACCGCCCAACGCGATGCGACCTGCGGGTATTCCTGCGGCACCAGCGAGAACCCGAAGTGGAACCCGGCCCCTACGAGATCGTCCTGCGTCGGCTCGGGCTGAGGCACGAAAGAGATCATCTGGCGACCCTCGGGACGTTTGCCGACTTGAGTGCCGATTCTCTCTACGAGCATGTAAAGAAAACTGCCGACGCCATCAAGAAGAAAGTCCCTGTCCTGTATCAACCCGCCTTGCTCGCCACTGAAAAAATCTGCGGAACCGACGTGGAAATTCTCGGCATTCCCGACTTCCTTATCCTCGACGGCGACGGCTATGTGATTCGGGACTCGAAAATGGCTCGGCGCATCGACGAGGAAAACCACCCAGAGATTCTGCTTCAAATTCAGCTTTATGGATGGCTCTTTGAGAGGAATTGCGGCTCTGCTCCGAAGGGATTGCAAGTCCACAGCGGCACGGGCGAGATCGTAGCTGTTCATTACGACGGCGGCAAGTCGGCTTTGCAAGAGTTGGAGCGGCTCTTGGCTCTCAAACAGTTGAACACAGAACCCTATGAGCCTGTTGGATGGTCAAAGTGCCTCGGGTGCGGATTCACAGACCGTTGCTGGTCGCGGGCAGAGAAAAATTCTGACGTGGCACTGGTTTATTGCGTGGATCAAAACCTCGCTCGGACTCTGCACAGTCAAGGCATTCGTACTCGAAAGGAACTGTTGTCGAACTTCGATGTTGCCAGTCTGAGTGAACTCAAGCGCCCGTATGGCGACCGAGAGCAGCGTGTTGGGAAAGCAGCCGAACGAATCCTGCAATTCGCTGACGCAATGGAGAGAAAACAAGAAAGAGTTCTCGCCGCTCCCGCCATACCCTCACACAAGAATTATGCGATGTTCGATTTAGAGGGCATGCCGCCACACTTAGACGAACTCGACAGAATTTATCTTTGGGGAGCACAAGTCTTCGGCGAAGAACCGAGTGAATTCATGTTTGCGTTGTCGGGCTTTGGGCCGGCCGGCGACCGAGAGGGCTGGCTTAGCTTTTCGGCGAATGCGAAGCGGATTTTTGAGATTTACGGAGACATCCCGTTCGTTCACTGGGCACCCTACGAACAGACCTATCTGAGAAGGTACATTGAACGCTTTGGTGACCCCGATGGGATCGCTGCCCGCGTGGCGGCAAACCTTCTCGACTTTTTGACAGTGACGAGAAACTCGGTGGTCCTGCCCTTACCGAGCTTTAGCCTAAAGGTCGTCGAGGACTATGTTGGGTTCGAACGCAAGGAAGCTGAGTATGGCGGCTCTTGGGCAATGGCGACATTTATCGAGGCTACGGAAACCAACGATGAGGAAAAGCGAAAAGAATTGATGGACAAAATCCTTGCGTACAACAAGAAAGACCTTGAGGCGACGTGGGCGGTGTTCCAGTGGTTGAGACAGAAGACTACATTGTGGGTCTCGCCACCGCAGCCATAAATTGTGGTGGAAGCCGATGTTTATGCAAGGGCACGCTCGGATTGCGCAGTCGATTCCATTTGCTCGAAAGCATCCACTATCTTTGCAAGCTTCGGTTCAGCATTCACGAGATTGAGATGAGCGTCCTTCATAAGCTGGTCTATGCGATAGGAGGGACGATCTACACTGTAAAATCGAGCTATTTGGTAATCAGCATTTGCAAGCAGTCGAAACGTCTCACGAACCTCGCTCCGTAATTCATTGGAATGCCGGACAGCCTGAATCAGCACCAGATTCGAGTCGGGAGGCATTATGCTCGATGCCTCATTTACTGAACCCCATTTATTGTCAGAAATTTCTTTCCAGTGGGTGGATTGAAAGCGGATTTCGTCAAGAATCGAAACCGCACGCAACAGTTCTCGACGGCGCTCTTCCAACCATTGTGTCCGCAACAACCGGAGACTGTCCGACGCTGAATTAGCTTGTTGCTCCATTATCCGCATCTGTTCAAGCGTCTCTTTATGCTGCTCTTCCCGATCCTTCCCTTGTTTCTTATATTCCGAAAAGTCCAAGAAAAAGATCGCTATCAGGGCAACGGCCTCCAACCAAACTGCAACCCACTCATACTTGGACATCACGTCAAATAGAGCTTTCAACACTTAGTGCCCCCCCGGTGGAACGATAAATTATGCGGCCGATGACGGATTATATTCCCGCCAGCGTGTGCCCAGCCCCGAACCTGACGAGAATCAGTTCGCATAGACGCCGCCCGCCAGCCCAGTGTATGAATCGAAAACGTGCTGATAGACCTGCTCGCACTTCTCCTCATAAATCTGTGGCGTGTACACCCGTGGCAGGTGATCGAGGACAGTTTCCACCGTATAGCGCACAGACGCCCTTGTCGTCTGCCGCTTCTTCCAGTCCAGAACTAGCTTTTCCTTCTTCAGCGTTTCCAATAACTCCTTGGCGACCTTCTTCACCTCAATTTCTTCAGCCTTGCTGAGTTTCATGTCAGGCTTCGTCAACAGGTCGAAAATCACCAACTCCTCTTCGGTAAGCTGCTCCGCAATCCCTCGTTTTTCTTCTTCGGAAAGCCGCTTCGTAAAAGCCATCAAACGGTCGAACAGTGTTTCGAGGTTCGACGCGCCCGCATTGTATTCGTCGATCATTTTCTGGAACTCTTCCAAGAAGTTCATTCGGGTGCGATTGAGCCTGACCATCCGAACCAGCTTTTGGGCGACTTGCGCCCGGAGCTTCTGAACCTCTACGGGCTTTCTGCCCTTTTCGAACTTCTGCTTCAGTGCCTCGAAGTCGATCTTGCTCAAGTCAATGTAGTTCTGCGCAGTTGCCGACGGCCGGATGACATACCCCTCGCTTGAGACCGACTCGTCAAGAAGCTGGTGCACCTGCTCCATCACTTCCGCTATGTCAGCAGGAGGAATCTCAGAACGAATCTTTTCTGCGATCACCGAAATCACTTTTCGGATCGCTCCAAACTCATTGGCAGCAGGATCAGGCAGCAGCGACTTGAAGAGTTTCTCGACATGCCCTGCCGATTCCATGAACCTTCGCCTCGTCTTGTCATCGATAACAAACGTCGCTACGGCGTCTTCCTTCAGTTTTTCTCTCTGAAATCCCGCTGCCGCCATGACCGTTTCTAGGTCCACGCCCCGCTCTCGGCAAAACACAGTGGTCTCTTGTATCGACTGCCGGAGGAGTTTGACGAGTTCGAGCTTGTCCTTGATTGGCAGGTCTCCCGGCTTCGCCCCGCCCTGCGTAGTCCCGTAGATCGCCAAAGCCTTTTGAAGGTTACGGAAGATACCGACGTAATCCACGATCAGCCCGTTCTGTTTCTCTCTCCACACTCGGTTTGCCCGTGCGATGGTCTGCATCAGAGTGTGATTCTTCATTGGCTTGTCGAGATAGATCGTGGAGCAAGAAGGCACATCGAATCCCGTAATCCACATCGCACAAACAAACACGATTCGAAGCGGGTCGTCTGATTTCTTGAACCGCTTCTCAAGGTCTTCTTTGACCATTCGCTTCCGGTGAGTTGCGATGTCCAGACCTTTTTTCTTGAACTCTTCGATCTCGTTCTGGGATTGGGAGACCACAACAGCCATGTCGGTCTCTTGGAAGAATCGGAGCCGTTTTTCTAGCTCAGGTTTGTCGGCGGGGTCAGCGGCATCGAGTTCCTCTTTCAGCCGTGCTATTGCGGCTTTCCAGTGTTTTTGAACCTTGTCGTACATTCTGACGGTAGTGGCTTTATCAATCGAGATGACCATCGCCTTAGCCAGTTCACCCCGCCCCATAAAGTGGGCAACGATGTCTTCTGCTATTCGTTCCAGACGGTCTTCCCGAGTGATGAGTTGATACTCTCGGGCGAACTTTCGCTCCAACTCGCGCTGCTGGTCTTCATCGAGTTCAGCATTATCGACAATCTCGGCCATGTCCTCTGTGAGATTCGGATTCGTAAGCTGTAGCTCGGGGATGCGGTTCTCGTAGTACAGCGGAACGGTGTTCCCATCGTCGATGGATTGCTTAAAGTTGTAGATCGAGACGTAATCACCAAAGACCTGCTTTGTCCGTTCTTCCCCAGCCATCAGCGGCGTTCCCGTAAAGCCGATGAATGCTGCGTTGGGCAAGGCGTTCCGCATATTCAGGGCGAACTGGTCATATTGGCTGCGATGCGCTTCATCTGTGATGACGATGATGTCCGACCTGTCCGAGAGCTTCGGATAGGTCTCACCCTCGTCGGTACGGAACTTTTGGATCAGTGTGAAAAGGTAGCGATGGTCTTCTGCATTCAAGAGCGTTTTGAGGTGCTCCGCACTCTGTGCCCGAACGCTTTTCTCGTCTTCGAGGACCGCACCTGTTGAGGCAAAGTTTCGGTAGATTTGGCCGTCGAGATCGTCCCGATCCGTGATGATTAGGAACGTCCAGTTGCCGGGCAATTTTCGCAAGACCTTCTGTGAGAAAAAGACCATGGAGAAGCTCTTGCCGGAACCCTGCGTGTGCCAGAACACGCCCAGCTTGCCTTGGTTTTTCTTGATGTGTTCTGTTGCCTCTATCGCTCGGTTCACGCCGAGGAACTGATGGTTTTTCGCCAGAAGTTTGGCGTTTTCGCCTTCGGCTTCGCTATACAGGGCGAAGTTCTCAACCAGATCAAGCAGCCGCGAAGGTTCGCAGACTCCCAGAATCATCGTCTCCAAACTGACAATTCCTTCTTCACCCTCATCGTCTATCTTTTTCCACTCGGCAAAGTGCTCCCAGCCAGCAGTCATGCTGCCGATTCTGCTTTTGGAGCCATTGGACAGAATGATTAGGGCGTTGTGCCAGAAGATTTGCGGGATTGTCGTGCGATAGTCCGAGAGGTTGTATTTATAGGCGTTTTCCAGAGACTTGTGCGAAGCCTTGAGTTCGATGAAGACGAGCGGGAGTCCGTTCACGAAGCCAACTAGGTCCGCCCGTTTCCTTCCGTAATCGCCGGAAATCCAAAACTGTGCGGCAAGGAAGAAATCGTTGTTTTTCGGCTCGTCCCAGTCAACAACCCTGACGATCTCAACGCTTTCTTGGTCGTCGTCTCGGCGGATTGGAACCTTCACGCCATCTCGTAGGAGCTTGTAAATCTCTTGATTCGCTCGGACGGGACTGAGAACACTCCGATCCTTGCTGAGTTCTTCAACCGCAAGGTCTATAGCCAGTGGGGTGATGCCGAAGTTCAATTTCGAAAGGGCCGCACGGAGCCTCCTTTCGAGGACAACCTGTTCTGATGTCTCCCGTCCCAGCATGGAGTTTGGGCCGTAAGTTTCGCGATAGCAATCCTCAACTTCCCAGCCAAGTTCCTCGAACAGTCCAATGGTGTTGGCTTCGAGGGTGCCTTCGGAATCTGGGTTGAAGTAGGTCATGAGATTTGGGCGGCAGGCTCGGTTTCTGGGTGATCGACACCGATCTCGCCGGAAATGAGCTTTGGCAATAGGATGTCTCGTGTCGTAAACAAATTGCTATTCCGTCGCTGAAGACAATCTTGAAGCTCCAAACAGTTTGCAGTGAGGGAGTGAAATCGTTTGAGCAAGAGTTCTGGCGGTAACAACACTTTAGCCCTCTCAAAGTCAGCAGCGTTTACTGCTGGATAGGCGGCACCCGTTGCGTGATTCGACAGGTATTCGGCGAATTCATCAGTTGTCGAGGAGAAGTACAGATACGTAAACGGAACCTTTGTTGGCGTCAGCACCGCGAAGCCAGTGGAAACAATTAGGTCAGGCTCGGGATTCAAAATAAGGGCAAACGACTTCCTGTTGGGTCTGACGGTGGACCAGATAATGTCTCCACTCCTGACTACCCGCCTTGCGCGTCCGGGTGCATCGCCAAAAGGAATCCTGATCTTTTGGTCGATTTGCCCCGTTGAGACAGACGCAATATCTACATAAGAAATCAGATCGTCTGGTTGCTTCATTTTTATTGTCGTCTGGTTGACTGAAGCGATCTCACCAAGAGAAGTCACGTTCCATCCTTCCGGAACGGGGCCTAACTCCGAATTCGTCAATCTCACTTTGTGGTGATCTGGAAAGCGAAAGTTCACAAACCACTCCCGATAAATCATCTTCGCCATCTCTTCCAGAACCTTGATCCGACGAGCGTTGTTCGCAATCAGGTCGTCATAAGTGCCCAAGATTTCGGCTGTGCGCCGTTGAGTTGAAAGCCGAGGTAGTTCAGGAAGCTCCATTGTTCGCACATCTTCCATGTTCAGATGGGCTACCGTCGCACCGTTTGTTTTTGCTTGAATGAGTCCTTGCACGAACGAACCATTCAAGAAGTAATTGAGGAATAAAGGATCGACTTTCGATCTGTCCGGACGAATCAGCAGCGTGCGCTGGCCCAGACACGGTTGAAGTCCTGCGGTGATTATCGCAACATTTCCAACTGGGGCTTCACGGGCCATGATAAGGTCGCCCTGCTGTGGTCTGGCGCGGCGAGTCCAGAGTCTATATGTCTCTTCCGAAACTCGGTTTACGCCATCGAGAATGAAATAGCCACGTCCGATGTTCGGTGTGCGAATCGAAGGATAACCCGTTTCCTGTGTTGGAGCGGTCTTATGTTCGCAGTCAACGATTAGCTCACAGACTTCTTGGAGTTTCATCTCTGCTTGGTTCCCTTTTTCTCACGCTTGAGTCTTTGAAATTGCTTTGGCCACGACTTTGGCGGCGATAAGCAAATGTTGTCCTCGCGAGCAAATGCACAAACGTGTGGCATGCAATGCCTAAAGCAGATGTCGGGACTAGTGTGCCGACACCCATACGTTTGTATCTCCGTGTCGAGTTGATGTAGTGGAGCGTGAAAGGCCTTAGCGTTATTCATTGTCACGCCCCTAGAATCTCCGACACGTTGGCAGCGATCTTCTGTTCAAGCTCACGGGCCTGCGCATTGAGTGCTTCAAGTTCCTCATCCAGCCTTTCAAGTCGCTCCTTGAAGTCTTCGTCGCTGACAGCCGCACCCGGCGCAACGCCGACATATCGTCCGGGATTAAGCGACCAAGCCTGTGTCTCGGTTTCCTCAAGCGTCGAGACTCTGCACAGTCCAAGCACGTCAACATAGTTGCCCTTGGGAAAACTCTCCTGCATCAGGTCGCCGCTTCCTGCGTCTCCCTCTGGCTCCTCGCCCCGGTACAACCTGACAATGTTGGAGATGAATTCGATTTGCTTGGGGGTGAACTCTCGGTGCGCCCGGTCGATCTGGGTGAAGACGCGCCGCGCATCGATGAACAGCACCTTCTTCTTGCGGTCGGTCCTTGCTTTGCCACGGTCCAAAAACCAGAGAGTGCAGGGCAGTGTGACGGTATAGAAGAAGTTTGGTCCGATGGACACCACAACGTCCACGGCATGCGATTGAAGCAGTTTCTTTCTGATCTCCAGTTCCGACCCTCGTGCATCTCCCGCCGAGTTCGCCATAACGAACCCCGCCCGGCCCGTCGCACTTAGTGTGCTGTAGAAAATTTGTATCCAGAGATAATTGGCGTTGTCTGCTTTAGGCAATTCAAACGGATACCGTGGATCGTTCTTGATGCGCTCCTTGTCCACCTTGTCCACGTTGAACGGCGGATTCGCCATCACGAAGTCGAACTTGCCAACGCTCTTGTGCGGGTCTTCGTAATAAGTGTTGGACTGCCGGATGTCACCTGAGAGTCCATGAACCGCAAGATTCATCTTGCAGAGACGAATGGTTTCGGCAACCTTCTCCTGACCATAGATCGAGATTTCGTTGACGTTTTTCTTGTGGTGCGCAACAAACGCGGCTGATTGCACGAACATGCCGCCAGACCCGCACGCTGGGTCGAGGATGCGCCCGTGGTAGGGTTCGATGATCTCCACGATCAACTTGACGATGCTAATGGGGGTAAAGAACTCGCCACCCTTCTGCCCCTCAGCCATCGCAAACTTCCCGAGGAAGTACTCATAAATCCTCCCGAAAGCATCCCCCTCGGTGATGGGTATCGCCGAAAAATTCTTAAGCAGGGATACCAGCAAGCCCTTTTCCAGAGCGTTGTACGTTTTCGGAAGGACATCTTTAAGGTCTTCGTTCTCTGCCTCGATGGACTTCATCGCCTCATTGATCGCCTTGCCGATGTCCGCTCCCTCCGGCAGATTCAACAGGTTCGCAAACCGCGCCTTTTCCGGTATGTAGAGCACACCCTGCGCCTGATAATCGGTCTTCCCAATCTTCCGGCGTCCGCTCCCCGCCGCCGTGAGTTTTTTCTCGGCTTCCGAGAACTTCTGATCCGCATAGCGCAGAAAAATCAGCCCAAGTACAGGGACCGAATACTCCGACGATTTCAGCTTGGAGTTGGCTCTAAGTTCGTCAGCAGCTTCCCAAAGACGCTTTTCAACTTCCGTGTGATTCGCCAGCATTGGCACACTTTCTAGGAGTAAATTGCTTAGACCGACATGAGTGTATTTCGCATACGCTGCCTTCTGCAAGGAGTACACGATCAGATTTGCCCAAACCGTGATTAAACACGGATAGGAAGAGGGAACCGAATCCCCGAACGGTCGCAGCGAAATCTCGAAAAAAGCCATTCTGGCTCTTGGTGGAATGTTGCCAGACGGCGCGGATACCTTTCAGGATTTAGGGTTGCAGATACCTCAACCTGACCGCTGCTTGGTACGCTCCAGTTGCGCTGAGAGTTGAATGCAACCTCTGGTCACACGTGCAGAAAACAACTCGCTTGTCTAACTCATACGATAGGTCTCGACAAGTCTCAGCGACAATTGCATCTGAACTTCCCAAAGACCGGCGCTGAATCACTCTCGCAAATCGAAGCAAGTGCCGTGCGTTCTCCAAATCACGTTTCGTGATGTCTCGCACAGTGATTCTCTTGCGAGCTACGTCTCGAAAGAATTTTCTGTACATTCGGTCATACTCTTCATGGCCGGTTCCCTGCGTTAAGCAGTAATGCGCAAATGCACTGCCCAACTCGACCACCGTCAACTCGGAAACGTAAATCTCGTATCGGCGGTTTGAAACAATACGGCTAATCCGTGAGGAAATTCTCGTCTTCATGTATCTGTGCTTGAGCGCACATGTGTCAAAGAAATAGGCTGGCATGGAAATCTAAGATTTCTTGAGATGTTTTTTTAGGCTGCGTTGTGCACCCTTTGCTTTCTTCACGCTGCTTTTCTCGCCCTTGAGTATATCCTCGGCGATTGTGTCCCAAGCTCGACCTGACGGGTTTTCCGCAAAGAGTGCTGTGATGGCTTCAAGAAGGTCTTCGTTTCTGGCCGGCTTATGTAGGTACTTATCAACCTCCATCTCACTGCGGATAGACTCACGAATCTCTTGCTCTTGGAGCTTTTTGTCTAATTTGCCGGAAATCAAAATTGACCTTACCAAGGGCAGTTTCTTTCTAATTCGAGATAAAAGTTCCAACCCCTTCATCCTCGGTATCACGTAGTCGAGCACCACGAGATCGAATCGATTCTCGTCGCACTTCCGCAATGCCACTTCAGGGGATGAGGCTGTTTGGACGTTATACCCCTTCTTACGCAACAGTGCCTCCCACGCCTCTAGCTCATCTGGTTCGTCGTCCACTACAAGAATCTGAAGCGGCATTTAAGTGCACCTGATTTGAATCATCTATCGGGAAAGCGAACGGAAAATGTCGTACCCAACCCGATTCTCGTCTTATAGGTTATCTCCCCACTGTGCGCCTGCACAATGACTCTGCAAGTGTACAGGCCGATTCCCATTCCTCCGGTCTTCCCTGTTTCAAACTCTTTGAACAGCTTCTTTTCTGTCACTTCATCGATTCCCGGCCCGTTGTCGGTGACCTCCAGCAAGTTGTTGAGGCCCTCTTTGGAAAGTAGAATTGAAATACGCTTGTCATTTCGTTCCGTCACCTCATCAAGGGCGTCCACGGCATTGTTCAACAGATTCAGCAACACTATCGAAAATCCAGTCTGGCTTATACGTGCTGGTTGATTTTGCGGTGCCGTAACTTCCAGTCGGATTCCTTTTGCCCTGCACTCATTCTCAAAAAACCGGCTATCCTCACGAAGATGATCAGCAAGGTCAAAGCTGTCAACCTTTTCAACATCTCCTTTCGCAAGGTTGGCAATGTAGCCTATAGAATCGTCCATGCGTTGAACATTTCTGTCGATAGCGGCCTCGTACTGATTGATTTCCGGGTCATTTATTTGTAGTTCTGAAAGCCGGTCATGGAGATTTCCTGTTTGGGTCCTTATGACCTGCAATGGCTGACGCAGTTCATGACCGAGACCGGCTGAAAGCATCCCCAATGCATGAAGCCTTGCCCTTTCCAGCTTTATAACCTTTTTCTGTTTGCCGGCCTCCCATTTGGGGACCGAGACAAGCGTGCGTATTCTTTCTTCAAGGAAGCCAAGCTGTTCTTGAAGAAGGGTCACCAATGCCTGAGCGGCCTCATTGTCAATGAGTGCTTGTCTGCCTGTCGTGTCCTTGAGTTCTTGATGCTTGATTCGTGAAATTTCGATGAAGCCGTAAAGTCGAGAAGGAACAACATGGGCGTGACCTGCTCTCTTTGCCCGTTTCTCCGACACTCCCAACCAGTCCGCTGTCGGAGACCCGAAAGGTTCGAGCCGCACGCCATCTCTGTAGATTCGGACACTTGGTGGCAGCCCTTGCGACTTCTGCTTCGACGGTCGCTTCAAAAAATAGAGGTACCGCCCGGACAACCCAACCAACGGTCCCGTGTTTGCGTTCGAGAGGATTGATTCACGTTGATTATCTGGACCTAAGGAATCAGCGGAAAGTTTCCTGCTCACCTTTTCGTCCGCCAAGACCCGGAACTCAAGGTCCAAATCTGCATCGGTAGGAGGTTGCTGCATAACTTCGCCGGAAAGCCTCTCCGAACCTGACACATCAAGAACTACTTTGAAGTCTCCCGGTTTGTGGAATGGGTCAAGCAGTTCTGCCAAAAATGCTCTTAACTTTTCGATTCGGTCCGGCTTCCAGTCAGTTTGCAATCCCGTCACTTCCAGAACCGTTCCGGTTTTCCCTCGCGGGAGTATGTTTGATGAAATCTGCTCGAATGGGATCAGGACTTCATCAAATTTCTTTTTTTTGTCTTGAAATTTCTTCCAGTCGAAATCTATTTTCAAAACCTTCGGTTCGTGTGCTGCTGCCCTTGTCAATACCGTTAGCCGGCTTCCCAAGCGTGATGCGGCAAAACGCCCAATACCCTTTTCACCTGTAGGAACCCTTTTTGCTGATGGTGCCTCTTCTGGTCGCTCACTGTAACCGGCAACCATGAAAAGATGCTCGAAGTCTCTGCGTGACATCCCATGGCCGTCATCCTGAATCCTGATGAAACCCACCCTCTTCTCCGAGATCGGCTCGATAGTGATGGTCACGGTCCGGGCATTTGAGTCGTAAGCGTTCTTGACCAACTCCAGAATGGCAGCCTCATCACTGGCAACCAATTCTTGACCAATGACCCGTAGAAGATTTGCCGAAACTCTAAAGTAAAATCCAGTCGATTCCTGAGCCATGCTATTCCTTCCTCAAGACCACGACTGATTCTCTCAAGAAGTGATTCCCGGACAATCGCCGTCGAAAGTTTCGCGCAATTGCGACCCTATCTACTTCAAATCCAACAGCACAGCCAAGTATTGAAACGAGGAGATCAGTCGGAATCACGTAAGGCAGGTGTTTTCCACCGTGGAGTGAATTCCCCACGACAAATACGGCGACCCCATTCCTCCGTAAACATCGGAATTGCTGGCGTAGCGTCATCCAGAGGTCCAGAGCGTATCCCAAGATGACTCTATGTCGGTAACGCTCTGAACTCGATTGGGTCCGACGTAAAATCGGCCCCAACACATCTCTCAAGGTACCCTTCGCAATCAAGGCGCTAAAATCGTCGGGAAGTTGAGGAAGCAGAATAGTGGGGTGGCTTCGAAAAGTTGACCTTCTAAGCTGAAGGAATTCCTTCTGGTCATTCACAAATCCGAGAAGCCACAGTTCGAGTTTGTAGACCTCCGAGTAATCGATATTATTTGGATAGGGCGGTGAAGTAAGGATAAGGTCGATGGAAGATTCTCCAACCTCGTGATCTGCAATCGACCTTCCATCACCCAAAATGACAGTTGGGATGGGCGCATTGGGCACCGTTTGTTGCATGAACCTGACATCCGAGGCAATTTCTCGCCACCTGTCTAACAAAACGTCGTTTGCTGTTTGGCGACTCTTAGTGACAATGCGAAGTGCACGTCCATCCTTGCGAATCTTGCTAAGTTGTTCCACGGAGGACGCAAGGCCCAAAATTAGTGCATCGTGATTCGCTGAAACACCATCGGAGCGCACCGCATCTCTGACCGATAACAAGCGCCCAGCTAGGTGTCGGCTCATGCATCGCCCAGTTGTAAGGCTTGACAGCCTCGGAATCTCGACCACGGAGGAGCGTGATGCCTTGAGGATTTTCTTACCTATTTCCATGATCGTGTCCGGGTTCATCTCCGGCCACCTGACCTTGGTTTGAGCGACGGAGTGGATAAAAGGGTTTCGTTCAATGCCGAGCGCAGTAATGGCGATTGATTTCGACAGTTCCTGAGCGCTAAGTAGGGTTGTCCCGACTCCGCAAAAGGGGTCCAAGATTCGAAGACTTTTCCTTCCTGACAATTCCAGTGATTCAAGCAAGGTTTTCAGGAGGTCAGCAGAAAACCCTTCCTTAAACCTAAACCATCGGTGGACCGGCAGACGCTCATTAGCTCCCGGTACGACTAAGCGCTCAAAGCCCGGCAGGGACTCTACGGGCATCGTCCCTTCGAGTCTTCTGTACGTTCTCAGTTCGGGCAATTGTTTTTCCGAAATCATTTGTGTGGACGCTGAGTCTTCGAGGCAAATACCCGAATCCGATTCACATCTCTCTTTGTAAATACCCGCCAGCCATTACGGTCTCGCGATACTTCTCTCACCTTGCCGGAAAGCAGCCATCGCCTGAGCGTGATTGGAGCTACCCCAACTTGCTCGGCGACTTCCCGAAGTGTGCGAAACCTCTTAGCTTTTCCCCTCATTGCTCGATTCGCAGTGAATCCGGTTGATATATATCAACATACATCAAGAACTCCTCCAATTGCTCACATTTCAAGGGTGGAGGTACTCATGATGGCTACAGCGCTCGCTCAGCACGGAGAGATTTCCTTCTCTCATAATCAGTTCGACAATTCCGAACCCTCGGGTCGGCAAATTCTGCCTCTTAGGATCAGTAACTTGCAGCGGTGCTGGCGGCGAGATTTTTCGTTGCAGCGACTGTGTGCGATACGTTCGAGGGTCGGGTGCTCCAGTCCCATCGGTCTTTTCGCTGCTGCGCCCGTTTCCAGTCGCCCTTGGCATCCCCCGACAGCCCAGCGAGGGCGTGCGTGAGTCCGGGCGGCGGCTCGGTCGGCGAGCGAGCAGCGTATTGTGAAGCCCTCGTGAGCTAGGAGGGCGCTCGCACCAGCTTGCATTGCCAGAAGTTCCAAGATGGTGCAGTCCAACTTGGACATTCATCCCACCCACCAATAGACGCTGCGGATACCAGCAGCGATATTCAACGTGTTAGTATCGGCGCGATACAAAATCAACCAACTCCGATGACTCCAGCACCCTTAACACCCGATCAAATGCGTCGCGTTACCTACTCTAGGTATTTGCTTGAACGCGCAAGAACTCTTCGGGGTCGAAAAAGCGACCTCTCCTCAGCCGAGGCGATTTTGGCCGCGCATGACGCCGCAGAGATGCTCATGCGGGTGGTGTACGACTCCCTAAAAATCACGCCACCAAGCGAGTTTATGGGGTTCTGGAAGCTCGTGACGAAAGCAACTGGCCACGAACCTCCGTTCAAGCACAAAATGGATAGCCTTAATGAGCAGAGAAACGAATTCAAGCACGGAGGAAACCTTCCTCACTTAAACACCGTGCAAGGTCTGCTCGTATCAGTTGAAGAATTTTGCGAACAGATTGCGTTGAACTACCTTGGAATTGACTACAACAGTGCCACTCTGACAGCACTTATCCAGAATGCCTCCGCACGAACCGAAGTGGACAAAGCGTCAACTAAAACGGCAGCGGGCGAGCTTAAAGATGCTGTTGCGTGTTTGCGGAAAGCCTTCGCGGAACTATACGCCGAGGCTCTCAAGCGATACGAGGAAGATTTGCCGGGGCGAATTTCTTGGAGCGTGCCGAGCGTCCATACCGCTCACCCCGAGATCAATCATGCGGCTCAAAAGGTAATCAAGTCGTTGGACATAGATTTGATTGTTGAGCGATTGAATGAAGTGACAGAAGCGGTCAACATGCAAATACTCGGTGTCGATCCCGCAACTTACTGGAAATTCATTCGTCTTACCCCCCGCCTCTTCTATACCGGAGATGGCCAAACGCACTTAGTTTGGCAAACAGGTGGAGTTCCCACGACAGACGATTACGAATTCTGCCGTTCCTTCGTTATCAATTTTGCACTCCAAAATGGCGTCTAGCTCAATATATGCGCGGCTCCGCAACCGTGTTACCCTCTTTTTCAACTTCCACTCGCCAGATGCCAAATCATCCAAATCACCGTTTCGAGGTTGGAGAAGCGTATCGCGACCATCGCGGCATGTATAAGGTGGTTTCCGTGGAGGAGAACCGCATCTTCTACGACTACGGTGACGGAATTCAGCGCGAAGGTGACGCCGAAATAAAATGGCGAATCTACGCCAACATTCTTTTTTCCGAGCAACACCCTCCGCATACTGCAAGCTCGCTGCAACAATCCCGACCAGCCAACAATGAGCAATTTTGGGCTTACGACGAGGTTGCCGCGATTTTCTTTGAAGTCGTCGCGGAGTACGCCAAGCGGCAGACAGATTTCATGACTCACGAGAAAATGGTGGCGGCGTTTATGGAGCACGCGGAAGGAAACCGAATTCTCGACCGACCTCATGACGAGAGGCCGGACCAGTATTGGGTCGGAGTCATGCTGGCGTGGTTCAGCCGGGCTTACACCGAGGGCAGGTCCGAATGGGAAAACAGGCTTGAGCGGAAGAAAATCGGTTCCGCATGGGCTTACCGCGTGCGCAAAAGTTAGTCCAAATAATGACCTCGGTTGGAATGAGGAACGGTGAGTTGCACCCAGTTAATGCACTGATTCGCGTTGACCCAGAATCCAGCCTTCCACGTTTCGGACTATTTTCTTGGTCGGCTCTCCCGGCTCGCGCTTCCCCACAGCGACCTCAATCATTCCGAACAGACCTATGACAGCGTCAAATGCGTCGTCTCCCTCGGGAAATCCTTGTGCGATTGTGCGAGACAGCGCGGGGTCGAGTTCTACGCAGGCGGTATCCGCCCATTTCAGCAGGTCGCGACCCGCTTTCCTCCGAACCTCGACTTTGCCCTTTCCCTTCAGCGACTCGGCGAAGAACCAGCCGTAACATTCCGCTGGATACGTTTCCGCAATCACGATGGTGCCGGGTCGAAGCAATTGGCGAAGCTGACCGTCGAACATCCAGAGGAGAACCGGATCGTCGTCCCGCAGAGCGGGAGCCAGCACGTCCCGCCATCCGATGAGTGCTCCCTTTCCGACCTGATTCGCGCCGAGCGTCCAGAACAGGGGGCACGCTGCCCTGCGACCTTGTTGCTGTTTTTCGCATTCGCGGCGAAGCTCGTCGATGCTGTCGAGACCCAAGGCTCTGAGCAGGTGAGCTTGACGCTTCTTTCCCGGCGCGAACGGATAGAAGGGGCGGCCAATCGAAATCTCGGAGGGTGTTCGGGCGACCCTGTAGAAGTCAGCCGATTCCGCATCGCCAAGCCCGCTAAGGAACGACTTGAACTCAGTGATTTCCGCGAGTCGAGCGTAAGCGGCGGGAATCCCTATAGGGAAGTCGAAGCCGACGAAGGCACATCCGTCATTCTCAATGAGTCGTCGAATCGAGGGAATCAGGTGTGCATGGTCTTCGAGACGATTTGGGGCATACGCGGTGTAGCGACCATCTGCACCGAGTTCTGCTTTGGCGAGCCAACGCTTGCGGGGAGCGGTGCCCCAATCTGCGTGGTAAATGTGAGTTGGTTGGTTCACAGTTAGTCGCTATATTATCCATCCACAGACAGGATTGAATGGTGGAACTCACACTTCACGGCAAGCTGGTCTCAAGCGTATTCGGTTTGCTAGGCGAGCACGAAAACGACATCACGTACAGTGTTTCTTGGGCGATGGCGCAGTCTCCGCGATTCTTGTCCGCGTTTCTCACTCAGGTGTTGTCAAGACGAGTTGATTTGAGCAAGGTCGTCATTCGGCTCCAGCAGACTGAAAAAGATGCTGGGATCACCGACATAGAAATCGAGTCTCCGGGAGAATTTTTCGTCATTGTCGAAGCTAAGAGAGGTTGGAATTTGCCAAGTCTTAGTCAACTAGAAACATACGTTCGACGGCCATCCTTCTCAGCTTCACCGCTAGCGACGCGCCGCCTTGTTGTGCTGAGCGAATGCAGTAATGAATACGCTGGCTTGCATCTCGGAGCGCGTGAGGTAAAGGGGGTCGAGATAATTCCGCTGCCTTACAAAGTCCTCGCTTCGCTTGCTGTCAAAGCTCAGACTAATGCTCCGCACGCCGAGAAGCGATTGCTTAGAGAACTCCTCATCTATCTCAGAGGTCTTATGACTATGCAGAACCATGATTCGAATTGGGTGTACGTCGTCTCTCTCGGCTCTGGCAATCCGAAGAAAGCGACAATCTCTTGGATTGATATTGTCGAGAAGAAATCCCGCTACTTTCATCCCGTTGGGGGAACGTGGCCTAAAGAACCTCCCAATTACATTGCGTTTAGGTACAGGGGCAAACTCCAATCCATCCATCACGTTGAAAGCGCAAGAGTCTGTAGGAATCCGCACGACGAGTTCAGCGAAATACCAAGCAAGAAATGGAAGGAACCGCATTTTCTATACACGTTGGGACGCGGCTTCCGTCCAGCGCATGAAGTTCCAATGGGCAACATCTATCCGAACGGTAGAGTTTGGTGCATGTTAGACACGCTGTTCACGACGAAAACCATCTCTCAGGCTAGAGACATCTCGAAGCTGCGAGACGAGAAGGAATAGCGTGCCAACTCCACGTGTTTTCGCGTACATCATCGCGTCTGTAGGCCCAAATTATAGACTTCGAGGCACGGTGCCGTGGGTCAAAGAAGGCAAGGTGTTCTTTGGGCCTTGTAAGAAGAGGATGCGCCCAAAAATGAAGCCGGGTGACTACGTTTTGGGAATTTCCCCTGCCGGAGTGGGCGAGCAGCGCCGCTTGCTTCTCTGGATGCACATCGCAGAAAGGATGACGTTTGCTCAAGCCTACGAGCGTGGCGAGACTGATAGGCTTTTTCGTCTGGCTCGGGGAAATGCAATTCATGTCCGTCCTAAGAAAGGGGTTGATGCCGTAAGGGGAAACCCTGCGTCATACGAACACATTCCTCACGCTACGCATTCCAGCGATTGGAAAGCCGATATACGAGGGGAAAGAGACGCTTTCTTCGTCGGCGACAAGAACTCGTGGGCTGCCGAGGGGGGTGGCCCGGCTGTGAGGGAGGAGTTGGTTGAACTCCTCCGCGAGGGAATCAAATGGAGGGGCAACCCGACAATTGAAAATCCACTGACCGAGAATGCTCGTGGAAAACACGCGTTACTAACCGGGAAAGCCGCTCGCAGGGTGATTGAATGGGTTCCTGATCCGAGCAAGCGACTACTCTCCTCCCTCTCAAGGATAAAGTGCGGTCGTCATTGCTCTTGCGAGTAGCTCCTACGGTCAATCCGATGGGGAATAGATTGCTCGATAGTAAGTGCGTTCGGGCTTGCGGTTCCGCAAGGGGTGCCATGCTAGGCTAATTTCTGAGCATGGCCGCGAAGAAGACCATCAGTTTTGATTGCAGCGCGATAAACCGCCTGACCGATGACAAAGAATCGGCAGTGCTCCTCGCAGCGATACGGACTGCTTATTTCGTTCGTCTAACGGCAACCAACATAGACGAAATCATCGCCACTCCAAAGAAGAAGCGAGGGCGGCGGGACGCGCTGCTGGACACCTGCAAGAAGTTGCTGTCTGCGGGCGATTGCATTTTCCCTCATCACTTTGTATCCGACATTCTCGTGAAGGACTACCAAAAGGACGGAAAGAGCCGCTGGGAATCGCTGCGATTGCGGTCACGCGACTACGAGGACTTGATTGTCAGGCGCGGACTTGTCAACTCCGTGTCCGTTGAGCAACGGAATTTCGGGAAACGTACACAGACGAAGTTCGCAAAGACATTTGGTGGATTGGGCAAGAAACTGGAAAAACTCTTCCAAAAGGGACTCCAGCGACCGGCGTCATTTGCAGAATTGCTGTCAATCCTGCAAGTTCGTGGCGGGGCGTTCTGGAAAATTGCTGCTGTCTTCTACAAGCACGGCGCGAACAGGAAGCCCCGAGAGGCTACATTGAGGAAATTCATTGCGGCTTGTCCGCCATTCTATGCTTTCGTGCTGTCCGTCGTTATGGCTGAATACGGGTACAGCGTGCGCTCCATCAAGGCGCTGGGTAGCTATCGTGCAGAGCGGTCTGACCTCTTGTCCGCGCTTTACTTGCCATTCTGCGACATTTTTGTGACGGACGACAAAAGACAACTCCGATGTCTCCCTGAAATCGCCGCCGTCGTGTGGCCATCCGTGCAAATTCTGAGGTACGTAGATTTCAGGAAGAAATTCATCCCATGAGATAACGGCCCAGTCTTGTCTAGGCCACTGGCTGGTATTCTGAACCAAGCTCCTAACCGATGCCATCGACAAGGCGCACGGGCTGAAATTCGAGAGGTGTTGTCTCGAAAAATGGAAAAGGGTCAAACTCCACCCCCAGAGGTCATCGAAAAAGCGCGACGTCTTTTCCATCAAAAGATGGAAGCGAATCGCAGGTGGGTCGAGCGCTACGGGCACGTACCTCAGCCGATCACAACCGAGAACTTCGGAAAGCGCCTGATTGCCGTCCGCAACACGATCTATGCGCTAGAGACTCACAAATATTTTGGGGATTTCCTGCATGATTATGTCTTGATCGTGTTTGGCGAAGAATGGTGGAAGACAGAGATGGCTAAGGCTGAACCGGAACGCCACCCAGTCGCGCAGTGGTGGGCGGACAGCACACGCTACATGAGCACGCAGCCTTCGCAACCTGATGGCTCGCGCAGAGGTGTGCCGAGCGCGATTGTGGCGGCGTTCATGGCTTTCGCATACGACCTCTATGTTGTGTCGAATGTAGATGGGCTTGACGATCTGCTTCTGAATCGCCTGAAAATCACCGGACTGTTTCAAGGTGCGCGTCACGAACTTTTTGCCGAAGCGACGTGCATTCGCGCAGGTTTCACAATCGAGCGTGAAGATGAGCAAGACGGCTCAAGACGGCATGCGGAGTTCACCGCTCTGCACAAGGCTACCGGACAACGAATGTCGGTCGAGGCAAAAAGTAGGCATCGACCGGGGCTGCTGGGGCAGCCCGGACAGCCTGAACCGCACGACAGGATACGGTTGAGATTTGGAGAACTGATCAACAAAGCGGTTCGGAAGAATCCCCCTTACCCCCTCGTGATTTTCCTTGATACGAATTTGCCTTTTCGCGCTGCGGATCGCTTGTTCACGCCTCAGTCGGACAATGCTCCGTCGCAACTTCTGAATAGGCTTCTCGACCTAGTCAAGAAAGAGCACGGCGGCAAAGACCCGTTCAGCATGATCGTGTTCACGAATCATCCGCATCAGTATGTTGCTAAGGACGAGAAAGACCCGAAGAAGCATCTCTACTCTATCGTGTCGGATGACACTTATGTTCCGAACGTCGAGGCTCTTTCTGATCTGCATCAGGCAGTGACGCTGTACGGAAATATTCCTAACAAGTTTCCAGAGAGCGAAGCAGTACAGGCTAAATGAACTGGATCACGTGGTGCGTACCCTCGATAGAGGCAGGCTAGGCATGTGCGTGCGAGGGTGGGTCACAAAGGCGCTTAGTTCACTGCATCAAAGGAAATCCTCAAAGTACCCGGTTCCTGCGGACACGGCTGTTTTGAACCCACACCTTTGGAATGCCTGACAAATTGAGCCTGACGCCGACCCCGAGAAGACCAGCACCTCGGCTTTGGGATTCGTACATTTCAGAATAAGGTTTCTAGCTCGCTCATCGGCGATTGGCATGCTGTAGCCGATAATGACAACCTTCTTGGAAATTCGTAACGACTCTCCAGCCTGCCGCCAAATTTCATCCCAGAACGGTTCCCACTCGTGACCAAACGTGGTTTGATGGAAGAAGTTTTTGTGTAGCGTCGGAAGTATCAACGCCGGGTTTACGCCAGTCCGAGTGATGTGTGCCGTCAGCGGATCGCGCATGTCCTCGGCGTACCCCAGAAACGCGAACTCACGTTTTCCAAAAACGGCTGGTCTGTGATCGTAAACACTGGAGGCTTGGGAGAAACCCATGTTGCCACCGAAAAGAATACCTAGCCAGTTTGTGCTTCCATGTAACTTTAGAACTCTTACCTTGGATGACGGAATCCATTCGACCCCAAGATCAAACCCATATCCATCACTTACCTCCCAAAGACCTGCCCTGTGAAGCGCACGCTCGCAAGCCAAATCGTAGTTGAACGTGACAACGGTGTCTTCCGGCTTAATTCTTTCTTGGGCTAGGGCATAGTAAAGATCACGAGCCAATGATGTGTTGTGTCTCAGATCGTGAAATAGCTCTGGTATGGCTACGTTGAAAGCGCCGATCATATTGCCGCAATGCATTTTGGAGAGCTTCGCAGCACGCGACCCTTTAGGGCGTTCATGGAGGTCCGTTAGAACCTCTTCCAGATTTTCGAGACCGCCGTATAACTCGAAGGCTTCTTGAATGAAGCCACTCCACGAAGACTCCGTCCTAACTGCCCAGTCACGAAGTAGTCCACCCAGTTCGCAGGTCAGCGGGTATCCCGCGTGTCGAGACGCACCAGCCCCTAAGATGTACGTAACCATATGGGCCAATTTTACTCGTAAGCAGGTTTTTTAGGCTGGCGCAGATCGTCGCGGGCACCAGACATGCGCGGCAAGGTGGTCACAAACCCCTCCATCACCTCGGAAACGCACCAGCCGCCCCCAAACCCTCCGGGCAGCCAATTCGGCGCGGAATCGGCATCCGCATTCGCCCCGCCTGAATGGCTAGGACTGCGGTTTCAGAAGGCTGCCGCACGCTGCTCGCGATCCCGAAAGACTTCGACGAGTTCCAAGAGAGATTCCCCGATTACGAATGAGCGACTGTACATGAGTGATTCATTGCCGCGTGCTAGACTCCGGCTGTTTTAGTCGTCGTGGGGGACAGCTATGCCGACATTCCGCCGCCGATTCATACCTCAGATAGACAGCACTGGCCGACCGAAGAAGTGCATGGACATCCTCCTCTGGGGTGCCAATTGGAAGTCGCAAAGTCAGCGCGACTTCGACGACCTAGAGGTATTACGTGAATACCTTCGAAGCATCCGGCCCAGCTTTTGCGGGATTCGGTTGTATGCTCCAGCCGACCACGCCGACACCATTGCGATGCTCAAGGCGATGGGAATTTTGTTTATTCCGATTGATGTCCGGGAGGCTTCGCCGGAGATTAGCAAGAAGTTGCAGGACAAAGAGTTGGGTGCAGCCATGCAAACCGCTTTGTCTTGCGACGCTGATGTGTTGGTGACCAACAATCCGGATTGGTTTCCGTACATAGAAGACTTCATGGACCTTGGGCTGCTCATCGCGGACTCTGGTTTTCTGCTGTACTGCTGCGAGATATTTGTTCGCGGCCACGATGTACCGTGGGCCTTTGCTCATCCCGTCGCCGACATAACTTGGAACGGCTTCTATCATTTCGCCGAGCCGCAAACGCTTAGTCACGGTCTTGGCTTTCTTTACGCTGCGCAAAAGAAGAGTGTGTCCTCGAAGGGTCAGGAAGCAGGTAGGTCCTTAATTCACAATCGCCTTCCGAACATATGCTTCACGAGAGACAAACTCTTGTTTTTCGAGATGCAGAAACGAGCGGGGCAGAGAGCGGGCTGGAAGCGACAAGAGTTCAACTTCGAGGTCGGCTACTATCTGAACTTTTACTATCCACTCATTTTCGGAGGGTTCGACCAATTAGCTTTGATTGTGAATCACTGTTTGGGTCTCGGCCTAAGCGAGAAGAATGTGGGAGCCACCTATAAGGGCTTCCTAGATGCCCTTCAGGCGAAAAACGCCAAGTTGCACGCCATTTTCACAGACCCGAAGCACGTGGAATTCATGAAGAGAATCGCCGCACTTCGACACTACGCTTCGCATAGGGGTTCCCTCGCGCCTGCGAAAATCGTCGACCCGCCTGACAAAGAACCGACTGACGCGGAGCTTGACGCGGAAATCGCCGAAGCTGGTGCAGACATTGTCTACCGCTTCATGCCGCCGGGAGACTTGCGCGACACGATGGTGTCCATTGTTCGCAACAACTTCAAAATGGCCCACTACGAGAAAGGTAAGGTGGTAGACGGCGTAGTACTGATTGAAATCGACGGAAAGAAGGGTTTCATCTTACCCCTTAACGATACGTCATGGAATTTTCAGAAATTCACCGCGTTCATGAATGAAGTATTCGCTGAACTAGGGAAGGCCATATAATCACTTACCGTGTTGGAATCCGCGCCCCGAACTTGGCTGCCAATGGGAAAATTCTCACCAACAAAACTACACGGCGACTGCGAGGAGATTGACAACCCGTCCACCGCCTACGGTCGGCGGCGGCGCAACTGGATCGACGCGCACGGTGCCGTCCCTGCCGGGCAAGTTGTTGATGCCCGATGCGGCTACGAACACTGCATCGCACTGCGGCACGCCTGCGTCCGTCCACGCGTTGAGCAACCGGGCAAGTACCGCAAGATCGCGGCCCGCGTTCACAGGCTGAAGGTCGGTCAGCACTTCGACGTTCCGGCCATCGGCATAGACGAGCGGAGCCGCAACCGATTCCGCTCCGGCTTGTATGCTGCTGCGCGGCTGGACAGGGTGTCGGTGCGCGGGCAGCCAGACGGGAGCGTGCGCGTCACGAAGGTCGGGGAATGGTCGAGCATGCGAGCATAGCTGCGGGGCTTGGGTGTGTCGGGTACATTTAAAGGGTCAGTGGGGCGAAATGGCTCGCCCGCGCTACGCTTGGAGAAATCATTTGCGCCACCGGAAGAAAACCTCGGTGGAATTTTCCTCCCGAAGTTCGGGCGATTTGGCACGCCGCTCCTAACCTAACGCTTTGCTCGAAATTCCGTAGGCGAGGCTTCGACAAGGTTCTGGCGCACATCAGGGATGACAAGTGCGAGCGGTGCCGTGGGGTCTATCGGCAACTCAACAAAGAGTGTGCTTTGATTTGCTTCCTGATGCGGAGCAGAAACTATGCTTTTCGACGAATAGGGCTACAGCTTAATCGTCAGAACGACATTCGTAATCAGGTCGTGAATAAATTCTTCGGCTTGCAGTACGGTTATGACGGTGGTTGAAGGATGCGCAGCGGAGTTGCGCCTTCCGATTTGACGGTCGAGAGCATTAAACTGTTCCTTGGTGATGATGTTAGCCGAGCGGCAGATTTCGCTTACTTCGGATTCTTTAAGGTCTGATGAAAAGTCCTCATAGTTCACGATTGTCGGAGCCTTAGCCTTCTTTTGGATGCCCGGATAGCGTTTGATATACCCTGCGTTAAAGTCTGCCAGCTTGTAGTTCAGCACATACGTGCATAAGTGAAAGAAAGTCAGGTTCCATGTCATCACGATGGCTGCTCGAAAGGCTCCGTGCTGGAAACAGGTCAATGCTTCCGTCAGGAAATCGCTTTCTGCCCGATCTGGAATCTTTCCCGGTAAATCGGCAAGCAGCTTCTCTACTGTTACGGTCGTGCCTCGCTGCCCATACTTTGAATCAAACTGGTCTCGTACTGACTTCACTAGGCGGTAGCCTTTGCTGTCCCGAATCATTTCCTTCGGGTTCCTTTGTTCCATTGATGTGAGAAACGGACTTATCGCACTAGGACGTTCTTCGTTCAGGGCATCGTAGCAGCGACCGATTTCCGTACCAGTGACCCGTTCTTGGTTTTGAGAGGTGTGCAGCAACCACGCAAAGAACTTAATCTTATCTGCGTGGTTCCATTTGGAAAACTCTGGAATACGGCTTACCAACTCTTCCAGATCGGTCATGGCTCAAGGCTCTACTTGAACGCTGCGTGGACTTTGTTCAGTCCGAGGATGTTGATCTTATAGCCGCCACGTGTATCGCCCTTGTCGAACCACTTCTTGCCCGCCTTGAGGTTGCGGAGAGTCTGACCCACATCGTTCGGCGGAATCCAATCAAGGAACCTGTAGGCTGTATAAATTCGGTCGTCATCAACCTCATCGAGGTTGTGATTCTCTTTGTACCAAACCGCAATCGTTGCGAACCTTTCGTACGCATCCTCTGACGGATTCGTTTTCGCCACAAAGTCCTTGAGAGACACTTTTCCGCTGTTCAAATCAATGTCGCTCAGAACCTTGGGCGTGACAGGCGTTGCGGGTGTCCGCTTCGGGCGAGCGGGTGCGGGCGTAGCGACGGTCTCTTCGGGTTCCTCGAATGGAAGTTCGGCGGTCTCCTCGACCTCCGGCTCCGCCGTATCGACTTCAGTACCAGCAGCGGCTACCGCACGCTTGGGCGCTGGCAGTGCCCGAGACGCTGCACCGGAAGGGGAGCCTTTTGATAGTGCGAGGGTTAACGCCTTGATGCCTTCAGCCAAAGTATCGTTGGCACCATCGACCTCAATCTCGATTACCCGAAACTTGATGTGACCCGTTCCGTTTCCGCTGTTGTCCTGTTCAGTTTTTCGGCGCATGCTGATAATCCTTTGCGCAATGGTATCATGGGGCAGAGGCGAACACCAATCGAAAGTCGGCGGCAGACGGAATAGCCTTGCATTTCCCTGAATGCCCCGAGGTTGATAGTGGTGTGAGCTTGAGCGACCTCACACAATGTTCAACATCCTAACCAGCGGCGGCGATACGACGTGGGAAACCGATCAATTGATGCGCATGGATGTCGTGCGCTTCAAAGAATACAGCGATAGCGAAGCCGAGAGTATTTCCGCAAATAACCCTGCAAGCCTAAAATCGCTCGAACACATTGACACACTACTGATGTACGAAAGTGGCTCTCGAAGTCCGAACGTTCACCTCGTGCGTTACGGTCATCTGCACAGCATCAAGGTCGTGGGGAAGGAATTGGTCTTTAGGTTTGAAGAGAAGGGGAAATTTCTACGAACCGTTGTCGAGGAATTTGCCGAACGACTTGGACTTGATCCTTTTGAGTTCCACCGAACTCATTGGGCGATAAAAGACGCAGGCATACCAAGTGCTATGCGTGCCAAGTTGATGCCATCTTATGACGTTGTGTTTTCCTTCGCAGGAGAGGACAGAAAATACGTTCAGCAGGTTGCAGCCTACGTGCGGACTAAGGACGTTAGGATTTTTTACGACGAATACGAACAGGCACATCTTTGGGGAAAAGACTTAGTCGAACATTTTGATCTCGTATACCGCCGCAGTGGTCAATTCTGCGTTATGTTTATTTCCGAGGATTACGTGAAAAAGATGTGGACACGACATGAACGTCGTTCTGCCTTATCTCGGGCGCTAGAAGAAGAGGCGGAATATATTTTGCCTGCCCGATTTGATGATACGGACGTACCCGGAATTCTGCCGACCGTTCACTACATTTCCCTTGCCGACAAATCCCCGGCTAAGTTTGGGAAGTTCATCCTAAAAAAGCTGGGCATTTCGTAGTATTTGGGACAAAACTTGGACAATCAAAAGGGCAAAAACAGAGGGTTTTGTAGGCTAAGTCCCATCGACATCATCGAAGTTCGTCTGAGCTACACGCCCCCGCAACTATATGAGATGGATTTCACTTCACTTTCGGAGTGGCTGCCTTAGGAGTTCGTTCGGATTACGCCGATCCCAATCGCTTTGCGCTCACGTTCAGGGAACTTCAGCCGTGCCTTCTCGGCTTTTTCCTTTGTCGTGAACGGTTTCGACAGCGGAGTGAACTCACGACCGACGTATTTGAAGAGCAGCCATCGCTCGACGATTTTGGGCATGAGAGTTTATAGCACAGGCTGATCCTGCCTGCGGAACGCAACCCTCAAGCCAGACGCCTTCATACTAGTCAACCCGCTCATGCTGCCGCAGCCTCCCCAAGCTCACGAACGTGACCTTCCGTCTGTCCTTTGTCAAGGTCGTCTTTCCCGTGAACGGAATTCTTCTAAGAATCCCCGGCTTGTGGCGCACGTAAAACTTGCCAAAGCCGCCCAGTTTCAAGGTGAACCCGTCCGACTCCAGATTGTTGAGCAGCGTGGCTTCGAGTGCTGCGACCACGGTCTCCACGATTATCTCCGCTTCTTTCTTGGTCGGCAGCGTCAACGCCTGCTGAACCCGCGCAACCAACTCCTCCCGACCTCTTAGGCTTGCTCGCATGTTGTCCAAATTCCTTTCCAAAGGAGAGCGACTTGGCAGCCCCCGCGAGAATGTAAGTCGCTGATAATCCGGGTATGGCTAGACTGTCACGGTCGAAGTCAACCTCTCTTCATTCAGCGATAGAATTTGGACATGACTTCCAGCACTCTACCCTTCGAACTCCGCAACGGAAACAAGTTTGCATTTCTTCTGATCAGTAACGTCCACGCAAATCTTCCGTCCCAGATGCCTATCCAGCTTAGTAATGGGGCATGGGTGTTGAACAGGTATCCGACCTCTCCCGACCTGCACTGGGAAAAGATGGTTGGCGAGATTCGTTTTCGAGAAATCACGGAAGCAAACTTGATTCTGGCACGAGTCACCGAGAGTCAGTCGTATGTGCTCACACAGGCGGACAGTGATTCAGGAGAAGAGCTTGCTCAGTTGTATTCAGTTCTTCAACTTGGTGGAGTTGCTGAACATCAGTCAGCAAACCTCGCAGTAGGTTCCGTTGACGGTGAGGCATGCCACATCCGGCGACTTTCCAGCATCGAACAATTCCATCAAACGAGGGGCTACGTCCGAATTCCCATCACGATTGAGAGATTGGAGCACGCAAATCGCCTTGCTTCCAGCTTTAGGTTGCTCAACTGTTCTGCGATGAAGTTCGGACGATTGGGGCGCGGTTTGTACTACTTGCAGGAAGGACTGAGGCAGACAACTGGTCAAGAACGGCTTCACCGCTTCACGCGCTCGCTGGAAGCGTTGGTTCTTCCAGAACCGGGAAAGACAAGAAAACAGTTCATCCAACGCTGCCAGTTATTCGCGCTGGCAAGCGGCGCAACGGAGGCTGCGCTGGGGCAGGCTTACGACATGCGAAGTGACGCCGAGCATATCCACGATTGGGATCGGAGCCTAAAGAACGTCGCACCTGAAAAGCCCGAGGACGTTGCCTCGTGGAGAACCCGCCAGATGGAGGCACTGTCCAGCTTCGCCTATACCCACGTCTTGATCAATTCTCACCTGCATCCGTACTTTGAAAACGATGCCGCGCTCCTGAGATTCTGGAATGCCCTGAGTGGCGCTGACAGAATCAAGCTCTGGGGTGATCGCTTTGACCTCTCCACAGTCAAGATTGCTCGCGTTTACGACCAGTGGGGTCGGGGACTCTATGCTTGACGGCAGTGGTCAGGTCGATTTTTCAGGTGCGTCAACCCAATAAAAACCATCGGGAGTGAGATGCGCGATATGCCGATGACCACCTATGCCAGAACAATCCGCATCTGAATTGTCGATGCACTCTTGAATGTAATCGGATACGAGTTTTAGAGCCTCAAGGTTAGTTGTGGGCAAAACACTTTCATATTTCTTGTTTTCACGGGTACAGCCATTGAACAAATTCCTCGTAGGCGCAGGGATGGGCATTAGAACTCGTTCAGCCTCCACTCTTATCCTGTCGGTTTCTCGAACATGAAATTCGGTCATAAAAGGCTGCCCTTCAAAATACCCATTCAAGAGCATCCGCGCCTTTGAGTCCGGCAAAGAATCCGAGTTAGTAATTTGTCGTACGACGGGGCTTTTTATGATGCCCTCGTAGATGCCCGTACAAGACTGCTGTATGGAGGAAGGAAATTGTCTAGCTGCTAGTTGAACAGCAGAACGCAAAGCTACGCGAGTTATCGCGTAAAGGTCATATATGACTTCGTTCGATTCGTTGACTACGCCAGTTTCTCCGCACCACGCATAGACGACGTCGATGTGTCGATACGTAAAATTGAAAATCTTTTGCGAAAACTCTGAAATTATCTTTCTGTCTTTACCCAACTGCCTGCCATCTGCGCCGATGACAAAACCTTCCGATGTAAACGCCGAAGCAATTGCGGTCATATCGTCACCAGTATGGTCTATTCGCCGCCCCATCAAGTTGAATTGCTACAGGCGATGAATGAATACTAGCAACTATGCCCGAACTGTCGCAGCGTAACTCTCTGGCGGTCGGTTATTCTCAATAGGAAATACGGTTTGGTACTAGTCTGAGCTTGCGGAGACAAAATCACTGTGTTCTGGGGATACATTGATGACAGCGGCGATAAAACGATCGGACTCAGAACACTTTCGTGTTTCATTGGGCATTGGTCAGTTCTCTTCGACTTCGAAGTTGCGTGGAATAGAGTGATCGAAAAAGCGAATCGCCGACTTGCTGCGGCTGGACGGCGGACGATTTCACGTTTCCATGCCACAGACTGGAGCACGAAGCGCAAAGAATTCAGTGGCTGGAGCGACGACGAGAAGTTCGAACTTTTCGACAATCTGCTTGCCCTGTTCGAGAGATACAACGTGGTAGGATGCGGTGAAAGTGTATACCTGAAAGATGTAGCGACTGTGTTTCCTGAGGCTGCCGTGCAAGATAAGGTAGACCATCTCGCACACACATTGCTGTTTAGCATGATCGTGTTATACATCGACCAGAACTTGCTCTCCCGTTTTCCAACCTATGAAACTGACCGCATCGTCTTTGTCCACGACTCCGAACAGTTCAATGGAGTCCTTATCGACACATTGGAGGAATTGAAGACCGACCCGGCGATCAAATGCCGGGATCGACTGGTCGGCATTGAACTCAAAAGCTGGCAGGAGGAAACACTTTTGCAGCCAGCGGACTTGATCGCCTACGAAAATTTCAAGGTTGCCGAACGTAAGCATGCTGGTGCAGAGATGCGGCTCACGATGAAAAAGATTCTGGATACAGAGTTCCGTGGACGCAATGCGTGGCTACAGAAAGACCCTCTACAAGAATGGAGAGACAAGGCAAATAAAGAAACACTTAACAGATTATTCGTACCCGCTCGCATGAAACCATTGAGCTAAGTTAGTGGCAGCCCAAAGATTCAGAAAAGCCCTTGTCCCTCGCCAAGCACCGTGCTCCTTGCTATAGATGATCGCCCCGTGCGCAGCCCGATGTCCGCCATGCAGACTCGGAACAGCTTCGGCACAATTCAACAGGAGGAAGCAGGAAGTTGGTTACAATGCACAGCACTTAATAGGTAGGGAGGTTCCGCAATGGCGACAAACGTCCCGCCCCCGGCGAGATTCGAGGCTTCCCTCATAGTCGGCGGTCTTGTCCATTTGGTGCTCCATGCCCAAGAGACCGCTGTCGCTGCTACGTGGCACATCGACGATCCTAATAATACGGGAGGGGCACACCAGCCTGCGTATGCCGGGAACATCGACGAAGCCAAGGCGGCAGCCGACGCGCACGCAGAGGCGCACGCCCATCATGTGCTCACCCATGCAGGCAGCACCCAACAGATTCCCCCTATAACTTGGCACCCGGTTTAGGAAAGACCCGCTCACTTCTCGAAATAGAACACGATGCTAACCGTGAGAGTGCTCTGGGGCTGTGAAGTCTACAGCCCCGCTATGCCCGACTCGGTACAACTTCGGTACAATTCAACAGGAGAAAAGGCGCGGTAAGTTTTGAGCTAAGCAACGCCACAGCAAGCATTTAGTGGATTTTTGTCCTGCTTTTCTGTGAAGCTCATAACCCGAAGGTCGTCAGTTCAAATCTGACCCCCGCAACCATTTTTTAGTTCAGATACAACGGCTTAGGGTGCTCCAACCCTGAGCCGTTTTCTTTTAGTGTCAAACTGGGCGCGAAACGCCCCAAACTGCGTTGCCAAGTTGCGCCGCGATTCGCTTCCCTTCTTCGCTCATTATGTGTGTGTAGATTGTTTCCGTATCCGGCGATCCGTCTGCGTGGCCGAGTCTCTGTTGACGGAATTTCTGCGATGCCGCGAAACTGCTCATCAGAGTTGCATTCGCGTGACGAAAGGCGTGTAAGCCGTCGCCGCGGGGCACCTGTCAATCACAGCGCGAGCGTCCATCACAACCCTTAGAACGGTATAACTCCTTTCCAGTTAGACCCCCAGTACTTAGGCAAACATTGCGTGGTCATCCGCGAATAGAGAGCGCGGGCCGGTTCCGTGCACAGCTACAACCCCGTTTTCTCCCCACCTGGCTGTTATTTTTGACAGTTCTGCCTGCTGGTTAAGACAGGCAAGTATTCATCTTCAGAGAGACCTTGTGCAAATGCGACATAGGCCGCTCATATCTTCGATCGCTTTCTTCATTGCCGGCATTGCTGGCTTGACGGCTCTGGCCAGACCACATGCTGGCGAATCGTCCAGAGACACTCCAAAGCCCACCCCTCAATCCCACAAATACACGCGCCAGACCGATCCATCGCTATATGTAGGGACAGAGGCTTGCAAAACCTGCCATGAAGACATGCCGTCGAAGGGATTCTTTGCAGGTTACGAAGCATCTCCGCATTTCATAACCACTCTTGATAGCAAGAAGGGTCCGGAGTGGCATGGCTGCGAGGCCTGCCACGGTCCGGGAAAAGAGCACGTTGAGGGCGGCGGCGACAAAACAAAGATCTTCACTTTCAAGGACGCATCTCCCGCCGATATCAGTGCTCGTTGCCTTGATTGCCATCAAAGCAGCCACGAGCAGAGCAATTACGGCCGTTCTGCGCACTTGCAAAACGGAGTTTCTTGTATCGATTGCCATTCTCCTCACCACGCCAAGGAGAGTGAATTCCTGCTCAAGGAATCTTCTCCAAAGCTCTGCTACAGCTGCCACATGGATGTCCGCGCGCAATTCGCCAGGACTTTCCATCATCGGGTGAACGAAGGACTCATGCAGTGCAACGACTGCCACAGCCCCCATGGTACGTTCCAACCGAAGCAATTGCGGACCAACGCGTCCGGCGACACCGTATGTCTTAACTGCCACACCGAAAAACAAGGACCGTTCGTTTACCATCACGAAGCATTACTCGAGGGCTGCGTCGCTTGTCACACGCCCCACGGCTCGACGAATCAGCGGATGTTGCAGCAAAACCAGGTCAATCTATTGTGTCTCGGATGCCACTCGCTGCCGGCAGACGCAGACGGCCCGCCCGGAACGCCTAGTTTTCATAATCAAGCGCAGAAATATCAGGCCTGCACATTGTGCCACGTTGCCATACATGGCTCGAACACAAGTAACGTCTTCTTCTCGCCGTGAGCTGAGATATCCAATGAACAGTGCAAACGTCCAGAGAAAAGTTAAATTTGGCCCCGTGGGATTTTCACGTTTTGTGCTAGCGGCCCTGATTCTGAGCGGCCCGTTCACGCTGATGTGTGGGGCGCAACAAACCGGCGAACAACAAGGCATCGATCAAGGGAATTACAACATCAAGCAAGCCATCGAATTCGGCTATCGATTTACAGATATCACCGGCAACCTGCAAACCTACAATACGCTAGTCAATCTTCAGGATGGCCCGCGGCTTCTTAACTTCACGATGGAAATGCGCTCTCTGGACAATCATGGAACGTTTTTTGACCGCTTCTATTTCAGCAATTTCGGATACGGGGGTGACCCAAACGTTGCGACTGTCCTGCGGATCAGCAAGAACAAGTGGTACGCGTTTAACGCGATGTTTCGGCACGACGAAAACTTGTGGGACTACTCGCTTCTGGCGAATCCGTTCAATCCGGCGACTCCTGTCGCCAATGCACCGCTTAACTTTAACCCTGTCGTGAATGCCCCGGCGAGCGTAGCCGGGACTCCGGTGATTGCAATGTCGCCGCACTACTACGACACACGACGGAACATGCAGAACTACAATGTAACTTTTCTCCCCCAATCTAAAATCCGTTTCCGCGCCGGCTACGACCTCAATACCAATGAAGGGCCGGCGTTCGCCACGTTCCACCAGGGCACGGAGCAGTTCCTCTTCGAAAATATTTCCGCGACGTTGACGCAATACCGCCTTGGCGTGGACTTCCGTTTCCTCCCGAACACCAACATCAGTTACGACGAAATCTGGAGTTACTACAAAACCGATCCTGGAGTGACAGACCAGAACCAGCAGTTCAGCGTCGGCGCGGGATTTCCTCCGGTCGATCTGGGCGTCTCCTGGAATGGCCCGCCGTGCAGCCCCGCATTTCAACCCAATGGCCTGGTCGTTTCCAATTGCAACGCGTACTACAGCTATCACTCGCACTCGCAGTCGCGGTTGAATTCGCCCACAGAGCAGATCAGTTTTCAATCCAAACCCATGCCCGCTTTGCAACTCTCCGGCAAGTTCAGCTACACCGGCGGCGACATGAATGTATACAACTATAATCAAGGCTTTGTGGGCCTGGAAAGCAAAAGTCTTCTCTCGAATTTCGAGCAGTCCGGACCAACACAGGGCAGGCATGTGACTTCGTACGGGGATTTGGGCGCTACCTGGCGGATCACGCCGATGTTCAGCCTCGTTGACGAATTTCACTACGGGAATTGGCAGGAACCTGCGCAGTTTACAGCCATAAACTGCTCCTTTTTCAGCAACACCCTCCTCGTGGCGCCAAACTTCTTTACCTCCACCGCGGCACTTCCGGCGAATTGCCCCTCGCCCGCGAATGCCCTTGCCGGCACGCCAACCCACAACAGCAAATCCGATCCAGACATTCTGGTAAACCTGGACAGCAATTTCCTAAAGCAGCAGACCACGAGCAACTTGATTGAAGCGCAGGTGCAGATCTCGCCAAAAGCCGGGGCGTATTTTAGCTACCGATTCGAGCACCGGGTGATTGCGGACAATTTCTACAACACGCAAAACGCAGTTTACTTCCCTGGCACCGCGGAGCGCGGCAACTGCGCGCTGGCCAACGGTATTCTGCCGGCCGGTTGCGTACTGAATTCCGACGGGTCAGTTTCCTTCCAGGCGCCCATTCAACCATTCGGGCCACCGGGCGTGACGGATATCAACTACAACTCAGCTGTGTTGGGTTTTTGGGCGAAGCCCTCACCTAAGTTCAGTCTAAATGTGGAGGCGGACATCACCAGCGCCGATAACACCTTTACACGGATCAGCCCACGCCAAGCGCAGCAGTTCCGCGTTCACGCGCAATACAAAGTGGCCGCCAAGCTAAACCTCAGCGGCTATTTTCGTGGTTCGTACGGCCAGAACCCCGAGACTACGGTGAACGGCGCGGAACGCAACCAGAATGCCGGCGTATCCATGTCATTTACACCCACGGAAAAATTCTCAACACAGCTTGGGTACAACTTCAACAATATTTATTCTCAGATTAATCTCTGTTTTACAAGTAGCGAAGCTCAACCAGGGTTGCCACCTTGCCCGGGACTGTCCAGCCTCTTTCAGGAGTTTGCGCGTTATACGAGCAACGTGAACACAGGATTTATCGAATTTCAGTGGACTCCCTTGAATCGCCTCACTTTGGATTTTGGCGGCAATGTGTCAGCGGCGAACGGATCGGAGATCAATCTGAATCCGCTGAGCACCATTCCCACAGCGCCAACAGGCCCGCTGAACTCGGCGTGGTATGAGCCATATGGTTCGATTGCCTACCATTTCGCGAAGAACTGGACGGGAAAGGCTTTGTGGAATTACTACGGATACCACGAAGATTCCAACGGATCTTACCAGGACCTGTTTGTTCCGAGAAATTTCCGCGGCAATACAGTGACGCTGTCCGTGAGATACGCGTTCTAGGACTTGCCGTTCAGCGTTGTAAGAGTTCTAAGTTAAATCTGATCAGAAGGAGCAATAGGATGAACATGACAGCCAAAAATCGGATAGCAGGAATACCAATCGCTTTACTGCTTGCAAGCGTGTTTCTGCTCAGCACGTATGCCAAGGCAGATACGGCTGCGACTGAAGCAACGTATAAGGCGAAATGTGCTTCGTGCCACGGTGCGGATGGGAAAGGTAAGGAAGCGTTGAAGACTCAGGATCTTGCTTCGGCGGCAGTGCAAAGCATGAGCGACGCAGACCTCACTGCCATCATCACCGATGGGAAAGGCAAGATGCCGGCATACGGCAAAAGCCTAAAGCCAGATCAGGTTAAGGATATGGTGGCGTACATTCGATCATTTGCAAAGAAATGATTCCACTGCAAGGCAAGAGATTGCACAGCAGTTAGCTTCATGCTTGGAAAGAATGTGGACCGATGCTCCACGCGACAACTCTGATCGTAAGTCTGATCCTATTTAGCGCTGTCGTAATAAGTGTACTTGTCGCTCGCCCGGTGATCACTGCTACCCGGGGTGGAAAGATCCTCGCCTTTGTCGCGATGTTTTGTTTACCTATCTTCTGCGGACTGCTGGGCGTTTCCAAAGAAATGGCGCGTTCCAAAAGTACAACTTTCTGCTTGTCCTGTCACACCATGGACGAGTATGGGAAAAGCCTTTATGTAGACGATCCCAGCCATCTTCCCGCGTCTCATTTCCAAAATCATCGCGTGCCAGCCGATGAAGCCTGCTATTCCTGTCATACCAACTACGCGATGTTTGGTGGGCTTAGAGTAAAGCTGTATGGACTGAAGCACGTAGCCATCTATTATCTCGGAACTCCGCCGGCGCCGGAAAACATAAAGCTTTACGGGCCTTACAACAATCGAGAATGTCTGCATTGTCATCTGGGTGCGCGGTCGTTCGAAGAGGGAGCGGTACACAACGCAGACCCTGCGACCATGCCTGCAATCAAATCCAATCAACTTTCCTGTCTCTCTAGCGGTTGCCATGAGATAGCGCACGATTTGGCGCACTTGAAAGATGCGAAATTCTGGAAAGCCGGTAACTGATGCTGAGAGCAAATTCAGTTGAGAAACGCCGACAGGTTGCCGGCATCTGCATTGTGCTCGGCCTCGTGATTGAAGCGCTTTGTTTGATTTGGTCCACGCCCATTGCGTTCGTCATCTTTGTGGCAATCGGCGGGTTGTTGATGTTTGTTGGAATCGTTCTCTATCTGTATTCCCTTGTAGTCCATCTCGAGGCGCCTGAATGAGAGCCTTCGAAAAATGGCACCGTTGACTTGAGAAAATGCGAACGCCCGGTTGCAACGACAAATATGCTTTAGAGGCTAATTCCGTCCGCAATCGCACGGAGGAAGCGCATGGATAAATCGCTACTTGCTCCGATCCAGATCCTCTCCGAGAACCCGGTGGATGGGAGTGGCACACCGAGGTCGACAATCAAGCGCAGGGACCTGTTGAGGTTGACCTTCGGCGGTGGAGCAGGACTCGCGCTCAGCGGGCTGCTCGACGTTCCCGCGATGCGGGCCGCGACGAAGGACCTGAAACTCTCGGAAGTCAGCGAGTTCACCACCTCGTGCAACTTCTGCTCGTGCGGGTGCGGCATGATCGCCGCGGTCCGAGACGGCAAGCTTTTGACGATGGAGGGGGACTACGACCACATCGTGAATCGCGGGTCGCTGTGCGTGAAGGGCATATCGATGTTCGCGACGCACGCGTCGCCAAGTCGGCTTACAAACCCGCGTTATCGGGCGCGAGGGAGCGATCATTGGGAGGACATTTCCTGGGATGACGCAATCGCGCGGGTCGCTCAGAAGATTCGGAAGACGCGCGATGCGACCTGGATCGCTACCGAAAAGGTTGGCGACAAAGAGGTTACGGTCAATCGGACGGATGCAATCGGATTCCTGGGCGGCGCGCAGAACACAAACGAGGAGTGCTACCTCTTCCAGAAAGCGGCCCGGTTGCTCGGCTTGGCTTACGTCGAGCATCAGGCCCGACTTTGACACAGCCCTACGGTCCCCGGTCTGGGGGCATCTTTCGGAAGGGGGGCGATGACCAACCACTGGATCGATCTCCAGAACTGCAAGACGATCTTGGTGGAAGGCAGCAACGTGGCCGAGAACCACCCCATGGCCTTCAAGTGGATCCGGAAGGCACAGGAGAACGGGGCGAAGATCATCCACGTAGACCCGCGGTTCACGCGAACATCAGCAGCGGCCGACGTGTACGCACGCATCCGGCCCGGAACCGACGCGGCGTTCCAGAACACGATGATCAACCATATCCTCATCAACAAGCTGTACGACGAGGATTACGTCGTGACCCACACCAACGCCCTTTTCTTGGGTGATGAGGCGTTCCACTTCAAGGACGGTGTCTTCAGCGGTTTCGACGCGGAGAACCACAAGTACCACACGGAGACCTGGGGATATCAGCTTGACGCAAAGGGAAAACCTCGCGTCGCCAAGAGCCTGGACGACCCACACTGCGTCTTCTCCCGCCTGAAGACCTTCGTCTCACGGTACACGCTCGAGACGGGCGAGCAGATCACCGGCATTCCGGCCCAGCAGATCCAGCAGATCGCGGAGATGATGGCGAAGAACCGGCCGGGATCTATCCTCTACGCACTCGGGATGACCCAGCACACGACCGGTGTGCAGGGAATTCGGTCGTTCACGATCCTGCAGCTCCTGCTCGGCAACATCGGCAAGCCTGGTGGCGGTGTCAACGCGCTGCGCGGCGAGCCGAACGTGCAGGGCGCTTGCGACATGGCGGTCCTCTACAACTACATGCCGGGCTATCTCAACTCTGCGTCGAACGCCGAGCCGACGATCCGCGACTATGTGCGCAAGAACGGGATCGCCGACAGCCGGTACCTCGTCAACACGCTCAAGGCATTCTTCGGTGAGGCGGCGACCGCCGAAAATGATTATGCCTATGCCTGGCTTCCCAAGCGGAACGCATCCAAGGATTACGGAACTCTCCCGATGTTCGAGGATGCTCTCGCCGGGAAGCTGAAGCTGCTCTGGATCGTCGGCCAGAATCCCGCGGTCACGGTGCCCAACCTCAGGCTGACGTTCGACGCGATGGCGAATCTCGAGACGCTCGTGGTTCAGGAGATCTGGGAGACCGAGACCGCGGCGTTCTGGCGCCGTCCCGGTGTCGACCCGAAGTCCATCTCCACCGAAGTGATCCTGCTGCCTGCGGCGTTCTTCATGGAAAAAAACGGAACCATCAGCAACTCGGGCGGCATGGTGCAATGGCGCCACGCCGCTGTGAAGCCTCCGGGGAAGTCCAAGCCTGACGGCGAGATCGTGGACCTCGTCTTCCGCGCGGTGCGCGATCTGGTCAAGGACTCGAAGGAGCCGAGGGACGAGATCATTCAGAAGGCATTCTGGAACTACACGACGGCCGAGGATGTCCTGCGCGAGATCAACGGGTACGCCCTGCGCGACAACCCGGAAGCTGGCCTTAAAGCGGGCGATCTCGTCCGTAAAGTTAGCGATCTTCGATCTGACGGTTCTACGTCGTCGGGCGCGTGGATCTACGCGGGCGTTTTCGCCAACGGCGAAAACCTCTCGAAGCGTCGCGATTCGCAAACGGATCCCGGAGGCCTCGGCCTCTATCCCGGCTTCGGGTGGACCTGGCCCAACAACATGCGCATCCTCTATAACCGGGCGTCGTGCGACCGGAACGGCAAACCCTACCCTGGCTCGAAACCCATCGTCTGGTGGGACGAACAGGCGAAACGCTGGACGGGATACGACGTGCCGGACGTCCCCGTCCTGACCGACGGACCGGCCACGCCGAACGGCCAGCGGGCTTTCCACCTGGGTGCGGAGGGCGTCGGGCGCCTGTTCGCAGCCGTCTACTCGGACCCGGACGAGAAGCATCCGGGGTATCCGCGCGACGTCGCCTATGTACCGAAGGACGGTCCACTGCCGGAGATGTACGAGCCCGTCGAGAGTCCGGTGGAAAACATGCTTCACCCGGGTGTGAAGAGCAACCCGATGCTCAAGTATCCTCGCGTCCCGACGCATCAGCCCATTGGCACTCCCGATAAGTATCCCTATGTACTGATGACCTCGACAGTCGCCGAACACTGGTGCGCCGGCTCGACGACGCGGAACATCCCTTGGCTCAACGAACTCGTCCCCGAACCGATGCTGGAAATGCCGATCGCCCTCGCCCAGAATCTTGGCGTGAAATCGGGTGACTGGGTCCGGGTCTCGTCGGCGCGCGGTGAGCTCGAGGTCAAAGCCCTTGTCACGCCCCGCATGAAGGAGCTGAAAATCGGCAACCGCCAAGTCACCGTCGTCTGGATGCCCTACAACTGGGGATACCAGGGACTGTCGACCGGCCCGAGCGTTAACCACATCACGATCGACGCCTCGGATCCTGGAGCGGGGACCCAGGAGACCAAGGCGTGCCTCGTCAACGTGGTCAGCGTCGGGCGCCCGGCCGCGCGAAGATCCGAATCTCCGAGGGGACGCACATGAGCAACGCCACAGCCCCGGGTCCGATCAGATCGACGCTAATCGACATCACCAACTGCATCGGCTGCCGGGCGTGCCAAGTAGCCTGCAAGCAGTGGAACGAACGCGAGGGCGAGGATACCGAGCTTGAGGCCGAACTGGGCTTCCAAAACCCGGCGACGCTCAGCGCGAAGACGTACACGCTTATCGCGTTTCACGAGATGGAAAATCCGCAGAAGCCGGGAGGCCTGGAATCCGCCTTCGTGATGCAGCGGTGCCTCCACTGCCTGGAGCCCGCTTGTGCCTCCGCATGCCCGACGACAGCGCTCTACCGACAGGCCGACGGTCCAGTGTCATACGATGTTGACAAATGCATCGGCTGCCGCTACTGCGTGCTGGCATGTCCCTGGGACGTGCCGACTGCGGAATGGAATACGCTCGCCCCAAAGATCTCGAAGTGCACACACTGCGCCGACCGCGCGGATCAGCCGGTCCCGATCGCCTTCAACGGGAAGCCGCTGTCCGACGACGTGGGCAAGCGATTCATCGAAAGCATCGCGACTCCCGCCTGCGTCAAGGCGTGCCCCGCCGATGCCCTGCGCTACGGAACCCGGGAAGAGATGCTGGCGATCGCGCACAAGCGGATCTCCGACTGGCCCGACAAGTACGTCAACCACATCTACGGAGAGAAGGAGCTGGGTGGGACGAGCGTGGTATACCTGTCGGCTGTGCCTTTCGAAAAACTCGGCTTCCCGACGTACGGAGAGAAGCCCTTTCCGGCCTTCACCAGGACGGCGCTCGGTGCAGTTCCCCCCGCCGTGATGACCGTGGGCGCCCTGCTCGGGGCGGTGTACGCATACTTCCGAAAGAGAGCTCAGGCGGCAGCAGACGGATCGGCTGCGTCGAAACATTCCGGAGACCACGGCCATGTCGAATTCGAGCCTCTCCGGAACAAGATGATGACCCCTTTCAACTGGGTGCTGCTCCTCCTGATTGCGTTCGGCGGCGTCTCAATGGTCGCGCGGTTCGCCTTGGGGCTCGGCGGCAGCACTCACTTGTCCGACACCTACCCCTGGGGCTTGTGGATCCTCTTCGACCTCGTGTGGATTGCGGTGGCCGCGGGCGCGTTCGCGATGGCCGGCGTGATCTATGTCTTCCAGCGAAAGGACCTCTACGGGTTGGGGCGCACGGCCGTCCTCACGGGCCTGCTTAGTTACTCCTTCGTGATGATTACGCTCATTGCAGACCTCGGCCTGCCCTGGCACTCCTACCAACTCGGCCTGCAGGCTCCAGAGCACTCGGCCATGTTCGAGGTCTCGTGGTGCGTCGGCCTCTACGTCACGATCCTCTTGCTCGAGTTCCTTCCGGTTCCCCTCGAGCGTTGGGGGTTCCAGCGGGCCACGGCGGTCTGGCGGCGATGGAACGGCGTCTACGTGGCCGCGACGGTGACGATCTTCGTTTACCTGCTTTCGCGCAACCTCCTCTACGCCCTCGCGACGGCCGTGATCTTCGGCGCTCTCGCCTGGATATTCCGAGCGCGAGACGAGAGGGCCGAACCAATCATGCTCGCCATTGCGGCCGTCACGCTGTCGACCATGCACCAAAGCTCGCTCGGCTCCCTGTACTTGCTCATGCCGGACATGCTCGCCCCCCAGTGGTGGTCTCCCGTGATGCCTGTCTCCTTCTTTCTGTCATCGATCGTGGCTGGTACAGCGCTTGTGATCCTCATCGACATGTGGATCGCTAGGGGATGGCGCCGCCCGCTCGAAATCACGCGGCTCGCATCAGTCGGACAGATCGCGTTCTGGGCGCTTCTCGTCTACCTGGTATTTCGCCTCGGAGACATGGCGCTCCGCAACCAGCTCTCTGGAGCCTTTGCCGGAAGGTTCGGTGTAGCCTTCGCGGCCGAGATCCTCATCGGCGGTGTGCTACCGCTCGTCCTGCTGGCCCGCAGATCGCTTCGGCAACGTCCAGACGTGCTCTTCGTCGCGTCCCTCCTCGCGGTCCTCGGCGTGACCTACAACCGCATGAACGTCGTTCTATTCGCGATGACTTTCCGGGGCCCGATGCCGTGGCGTGCACCAGAGGGTTACGCGCCGTCGATCTTCGAGTGGGGGATTTCGATCGGCCTGATCGCCGCGACGATCTTCCTCTTCGGACTGGCGGCCCGGCATATGCCGGTTCTCTCTCGGGCGGAGCCCAGCGAGGCACATTCGAGCCGATGACTCTGGATCTTTGGTTGGAGACGCATTCATATCTGCGGCCGATCGCCGACCTGTCCGAGCAGGTCAATCGCGCCGCGACTGGCATCGAGGTCTTCTATGCTGGCATTCCCTACTGGGAGGATTACCGCGCCGACTTTCTCGCCGGTGTGCCGCTGCTGACCAGCATCGCCGCCGCCGTTGACCTCGAACCAGGTGGGCGAATGGCGGGAGCGCTTCTCGAGAGACTAACCGCCACAGCGTCGTCGGGAAGTTTCGCGGCGGAGATCCGCGTTCTCGACACCGAACTGCGGCGCGTGCCTCAAGTCTCGCGCCGCATCGCGGACTTTCTGCTTGGCGACGAGACGCTCACACCGCCGATCCCCGGGCTGTTGCGTTATGTGGCGTGGACGGCGACGGCGCGATTCCTCCGTCCCGTGGTGAACGCCTTCCAACTTTGGCGAGATGAGGAGCGATGGCTTCGCAGGTATTGCCCGACGTGCGGATCCCTGCCCGCGATGGCCCAGCTGGTCGGCGTCGAGGCCGTGCGCAGGCGTCTCCTCGTGTGTGGCTGCTGTGGCACGCTCTGGCAGTTCAAGCGAACCCGTTGCCCCTTCTGCGAAAGCGACTCTCGACGGCTTGCGAGTGTGAGCATTCAGGGAGAACCCAGCCTGCGCATCGACCACTGTGAGTCCTGCGGCGGCTACCTTAAAACATACGACGGCCAGGGCAATGAGACACTATTGCTATCGGACTGGTCCTCGCTCCATCTCGACCTCATCGCTCACGATCGTGGACTGAAAAGGCTGGCAGCGTCGCTTTACGAATTCGAGCCCGGGCGACATCCGTAAAAGATTCTCCCTGTCCGAACACCAGCCGCAAGAGGATTCAACTCACGTTTCGCAATTCCGAGCGTCATTGCAGCTTCGCGTATTCGGCCTTGGCCTGCTTCAAGAGAAGCAGATTCGGGTCGGCATCCTTCCAGAGTTCCAGCAGCTTTTCCAGTGTCCCGCGAGCTTTCTGTTTATCTCCCCCTTTCTCGCCGGCGTTATTAATCTCCAAGCCATATAGTCTCTTAGGTGTTTTTCTACTTGACACGTTCCCGCTGTTTACGTTAAATCTCCCACCGAAAATCTTCAACTTCCTGCTGGAGGCTCCCATGTCCCCCTCTCGCTTCGTTCTCACCCTTTTTATCCTGTCCGCCACAGCTCTGTTCGCGCCTATTTCCCGAGCCCAGGTTGCAGACGTGGACGACACCACTTCGACCCCCCTTTGAAGGTGCCGGACATAATTACATTCACATGCTATCGGAGACGGTCAATCCCGCCAACGGCTCCCTAAGCCTGCGGATTCAGATTCGGATGCCGAAGGGACGAGGCATCACCTTCCCGTTCGGTTTCGCCTACGACTCTAATTCGGTCACTCACCTCAATACAGGGCTTTACGCGAATTTAGTTCAGTTCAGGGTCCATCGGCGGCCCGTATGTCTATGACGCCGAAAATCATCTCACCTCCGCCAGCGGTGTCACCTATACTTATGACGGCGACGGCAATCGCGTCATGAAATCCAATGGCACTATTTACTGGTACGGCGCGAATAGCGCGTCGCTCATGGAAAGCGACCTGAGTGGAAACGGGCAGCGTTGGTACTATTTCTTCAACGGCCAGCGCGTCGGCCGCCAGTTGCCCAGTAACGAAGTCGGCTTCTACATGACGGATCATCTCGGCAACGTCCGCTTCCTCAGCGGCTGCTGCACCGGCTACAGCCTGGACTACTACCCCTTCGGCGGCGTTATCACCAATTCCGACACCGGCGACGACCGCTACCAGTTCACCGGCAAAGAACGCGACTCCGAATCCGGCCTCGACAACTTCGGCGCCCGCTACTACGGGAGCAGCACGGGCCGCTTCATGACGCCGGACTGGGCAGCGCGCCCGACAGCGGTGCCCTACGCGGTATACGGAGACCCCCAGTCACTGAATCTTTATACGTACGTCCGAAATAACACGCTAAACCGAGTCGACCTCGATGGACATTATGAACTGAATGCTTCAGGCTGCGCAAAGGACAACGCCAAGTGCCAAAAGAAGTACGACAAAGCGGCAAACAAGTTCGAGAGCCAGCGACAGAAGGACCTGAACTCGAAGAAGGCTGATGTCAGGGCGGCGGCCGCCGCCTACGGAGACCTTGGAGATGCAAATGGCGTGCATGTGGGCTTCGCCGATCTATCAAGCCAACACATCAGTGGTTCCGTCGATGCTTCGAGCAGCACGCCCGGCGGAGGCGCCAACGGCATAAATATCCAAGTCACGATCGATTTTGGCAGAGCCGGGAGTGCAGAGACGCAGACCCACGAAGGCACCCACGTAGCAGATGACCAAAAGTTCCTGAACTCCTGGAATCCGGGGTGGGGTGGCTACATGGAAACGCTGACGCACGGTCGGACAGAGTTCAATGCTTTCAAGGCGGGGGCGGAAATAAACCAAGAGCATGGCTTTGGTCCCAATGGCGACCGGAAAATCTGGAATTTCCTGCGGAACGATCCGAACTATAAGAATATTCTCAACGTTCCGGTTTTCGATCCCAAGGACTTTCCCGCCGCAGTGGCTCAAGACTAGAGACAAATCAGTCGCCGGGCGGCTAGTTGAGGAGAGTGAAAATGCCACACGCAAGCCCAAGCATCATAATCCTGGCAGTCCTCTTGCCTATAGCAGCTGCGGGGCAAACAGCCACACAGCCACTGAACGTAAGCTACTGTGATGTGGTTGCATCTCCCGCCGATTACAATCAGAAGATTCTTTCCGTCGACGTCGTCTTGTCGCCTGGTTTTCACTCACTTTTCCTTTACCCGGAGGGATGCGCCCCAAGGGAAGATTACGACGTAGCAACGGAAGCGATACTACCTACGTCATGGGAGTCTCTGCCGAATGGAAAGAGACTTAGGGCACTCCTCAAACACGGACGGAACGCAAAGGTCACGGTGGTCGGAACGTTTGAGAGCGGGGAAAAGCGGTACGGTCTAGATGGGCAGCGGTTTCGCTTTTCGATTTCATACATTAAATCTGTTCTGCCTGATTCGAAGGGACGGGTGTGATCTGGCGGGTGGGACACCCTTAGATTCCGAAGAGGGTTTTGAACTTGTCTTTTCTTGTCGGGGTGGGGCGGGTGGCCCGGACGTAGAACTCTGGAACGCACCTGGGTGCCCCACACGTCGGTTCTACGTGTGGGGCTTTTGACTTTTCCACACGATTCCACAGTCTTATTAAACTAGTTAGCCCCCGCCCAACCCCTTAAAATCCTTCAACTTCCGCCAGCCTCGTTCGAATGCCAACTCAGTAATTCAGAAAACTATTGACAATCGGTAACTATCGTGCTACAATCCTTCATGATCACCGCCGACCCCACCTCCAGCTCACCCCTCCATCTGCTCCATTCCGTTGAGTGTCATCCTGAGCGTAGCGAAGGATCTGCTTTTTTCTCCTTCAATTTTGAGCTGCTTGCCCACAGCGGAGTCCAAGGGTCAACCTTCAACCGCTTTTCTACAACTCCTTTCCTTGCCACTCTTACAACCTCTCTGCAACGAATTGAAAACACAGCCACTTTAAGTCCTTTCGCTGCCACTCTTACAGGGCACGTCAACCATAACCCCTTTGTTTGCCACTCTTACAAAAAACACCCGGGGTGGGGGGCCATCTCGGACTGTTTTGCACCGGCACTTGCGCTCGGAGTCTGCCTCGTGCGATACGGCTGCTTCATGTCTGGTTGCGATTTTGGCCGGCCGACCGACATGCCGTGGGGAGTTGTCTTTACAAACCCGCTAGCAGCTCAGCTTGCAGGCACGCCGCTTGGCGTTCGCCTCCACCCCTCGCAACTGTACGAGTCCCTGCTGGGCCTAAGCACTTTTCTCTTGCTGCTTTATCTTTCGCGACGTCCGCGCCGCACCGGCTTGTTCCTTCTAACCTTCGCCTCCTGCTACGCGGGCGGGCGCTTCTTCCTGGAATATTTTCGAGGCGACGCTGATCGCCTCTTCTGGGGACCTCTCTCCACTTCACAGTGGTTGTCGATCGCTGTTATGTTACTGCTGTGGTCCTTCTACTGGATGCCGATCACGCATGGCGGATCGGCCACCCCTATTCCGAGTCAGACTCAGGTCCGTGGGCAGCGCTTTGCCGATAGTTCGAGGTAGTCTGCGTTCTTGTGCTCTGTGAGGATTCCTCACGAGGGTTGACCGATGGCACAGTCTGATACAACGCCGCTGTGACCGACACCGCCGGACCAACCTCGACATGGCAAAGTTGGCTTCTCAAAAACAACATTCCACACGTTTTTCTGCGTTGTGTGGCTCGCCAGATTTTCTGTCAAATTGGAGGGCGGTCCGGCGATTTAGGCCACCGAGACTAAGCAGCCCTGGCGCTAGCAGCCAGCTTGCGATCACAGCAAACGGATTCAGGAAGCCCGGCCACCAGCTTCACGACCAGGGCTTGCGCGCATGATGGGCAGGTGGACGACCAATCGCCGCCGCATGACGGGCATTTCTTCAAGATGAGCTGCGCTCCATCCAATGATCTGCCGTTGATCCGACGGTCTAAGACAAAGTGACACTTAGGGTTGTTGCAAATTAAGAAGCGTTCCATAGGGGCAGCCTCCTTTAGGCTCGGGGCCAAGTAGAAGTACGCCTGAGCACTTAAGCCGTCAATCTAGTAGTTATACCTACAGCCTCTATCTAGCCATTAACCATACTGGGAATAGCCTATCGCCACTCAACCGCGGAATAGGCTGGGATTCGCTCAGGGCGTTGGCAGAGAGTTGGACGCGTCTATACAAATGGCTCGTATTGTGGAACCAACCACTTGTTAGCAGGAAATTTGTATAGAATAGCGCGCGTCGAGGTGAGATCACGAATGAATGGTCGCGACAAACCACATTTTCTCATCGCACTTCAAGAAAAGAGAGTGACTATGCGATCCGATTTCAGGAATAGGAATTCGTCCGTGCGCCGGCTTTGTATGGGGATCTGCTTACTGCTGCTCTTTTTGGCCACGAAGGCTGTTGCGCAGAGTTCGGTTGTCGCCGCCACGCCCCCAATGGGGTGGAATAGCTGGAATCATTTTGCTGGAAAAATCGATGATGCCACCGTGCGGGCGCAATCCGACGCGATGGTTTCGAGCGGAATGCGCGACGCGGGATACGTCTACATCAACATCGACGACACCTGGCAGGCGGAGCGCGACGCGCAAGGCGTCATTCATGCCAATAGCCGGTTCCCGGACATGAGAGCTCTGGCCGATTATGTGCATTCGAATGGCCTGAAACTGGGGATCTACTCCTCGCCGGGACCGAAGACGTGCGCCGGATTCGCGGGCAGCTACGGCCACGAAGAGCAGGATGCGCAAACGTACGCGGCGTGGGGCGTGGATTATCTAAAGTACGATCTCTGCAGCTTCGGCAAAATCATGGAGGGGGCGGGCTCGCCGGAAGCAGCGCACAAATTGATGCTCGATGCCTACACGAAAATGCAGAAAGCGCTGGCGAAGACAGGCCGTCCGATGGTCTACAGCCTCTGCCAGTATGGGGCGGATGCCGTGTGGCGATGGGGCGCTTCCGTGGGCGGAAACTCCTGGCGGACAACGGGAGACATCTCCGACAAATATTCGAGCATGACGCTGATTGGATTTGGCCAAGCGGGCTTGGCAAAATTTGCAGGTCCGGGGCATTGGAACGATCCGGATATGCTGGAAGTTGGAAACGGCGGGATGAATCTCGAAGAATATCGCACGCACATGAGCCTCTGGGCACTGCTTGCCGCGCCGCTCTTGGCGGGCAACGACTTGAGCACGATGAAGCCCGAGACGATTGCGCTTCTCACAAACCGCGAAGTAATTGCGATCGATCAGGACCCTCTTGGAAAACAAGCGGAGCGTCTTTGGGCCGAGGGCACGCAAGAAATTTGGGCGCGCCCGCTAGCGGATGCTTCAAATGCCGTCGGCATTTTCAATCGCTTCGACTGGCCACAAGACATTGCATTCAGTTTTAGTGAAATTGGATTCAAGGGTGGCGTGAAAGCACGCGATATTTGGGCCGCCAAGGATCTCGGCACGCTGCCAAACCGTTACAAAGTGCGTGTGCCGAGTCATGGCGTCGTGCTGCTGCGCGTCTCGGAGTAGAGCGCGCACCGCTGCTCGCGAGTTGTTTATTTATGAAAGGAAGGCGGTGTTTAGATGCCGACACCGTTGCGGGGACGATCCGTTCGAACGAATCTGGTGTTCTGGATTGGTTCTGATTCGCACTCAATCGCCAGAGTGGTCAGCGGATGATCGGGCGCGTCCCTCGGCAGCCCCATAAATCGTACACGGAAGCGATCCTGCTCGAATTTCACTTCGTTGCCGGAAGCAAAAAGGCGCGCGGATTTTACTTTCGTCATTAGTCCAGCCAGAGCGACCGTTTCGCCCGGCCAAAAATGCACGTGCATATAAAGCGTATTGCCCTGTCGCGTAAATCCGGCAAACTCCGAAGCGTGCACCTGGCAACGATCCGAGGTGTGGATGGAATCCCCGTTGCGAGACATCCACTGCCCCACCTCTGTAAGGACACGGACCGAATCCTCGGGAATCGAGCCATCTGGCTTAGGACCGATGTTCAAAAGATAGTTCCCGCCGTCGCGCGAACATTCCACGAGATTCCGAATGACGGTTTTCGGGCTCTTCCAGTTGTCATCGGCTCGTTGGTAGCCCCAACTATCGTTCAGCGTCATGCAGCTTTCCCACGACCGGCTTCCCTTCTCCGCTACAATTTCCTGTTCTGGCGTCGAGAAATCTCCCGGCAGGCCGTTGCGGTTGTCCACGATGATGTCCGGCTGCAGCCCAAAAACCATCTTGTTCATGCGCTCGGATTCCCATTGCTCCGCGTTAAGCGGCCAATCCACGTCATACCAAAGCACATCGATTTTTCCGTAATTGGTCATCAGCTCGCGGATGAGGCCGTGTGTATATTCCACGAATCGTTTGCGCGCTTCTGGATCGGTCGCGCAGCGCGCGCCATCCGGATGATGCCAGTCCATCAGTGAATAGTAGAAGCCAACGTGCATCCCTTCGGCTCGCGCCGCTTCCACATACTCGTGGACGAGATCGCGCCCCGGCCTTTGCTTCGGCGCGCAGTAGTTGGTGAGCTTCGTATCGAAATTGCAGAAGCCCTCGTGATGCTTGGTGGTCATCACCATGTATTTCTGACCGGCGGCTTTGGCCAGCTTGGCCCACGCGCGAGCAGCGTTGGGCTGTGGCTGAAAACGCTTCGCCAGCAGTTCGTACTCGCTCACGGGAATGCCTTCTTCTTCCATCACCCATTCGTGCCGGCCGAGCACGCTATAGAGGCCCCAGTGAATGAACATGCCAAAGCGCGCTTCGTGCCACCACTTCATGCGGCGAAGGCGATCGGCGTCTTCCGCGTCAGAAGCAGCTTGCGGCTGCGCAGATGGCGCCCCAGACTGCCCAAGCGCAGCTGCCGCAGTGGAAGAAGCGCCGAGCGCGAGAAGCGAGGCGCTCGTGCCTAACAGCCAATCGCGCCGCGGAATACGATTTGGTCCCATGTCGTCAGCCTCCTCAAGTGTGGGCAGAAACGAATTTTCTTTCGCAGGTCGAAGTTCGCAATCAAGCCGAGGAATGATCGGCTCTTCACGATTACTTTTCAAGCTTGAATATTTTTTCCATCAGGAGCCACTTTTCGCTTGGCTTGGCCTTTGCAAGTGGCTCCTGAAATTTCCACATCAACTCTTCCCACTCGCGAACTTTCGGATTCTCGCTATCCGCTCTCGCTTTCGCCTCGAAGGAAAACCGCTCGTTCACTTCCATCACCATGAATATGCGCGTGCCGAGCAGATAGATCTCCATATCTTCAATCCCGGAGTCCTTGATGCTGCTCGTGATCTCCGGCCAGATTTTCTCGTGGTAACGCCTATATTCAGCGATCAGCTTTGGATCGTCCTTCAAATCCAGCGTTAGGCAATAACGTCTATTCATTTTGCCTCGACGATAGCCAAGGGATTTTCCGTCGGCCACGCTCGCATTCCGGCGCTCCACTTCCCGACAATTAGGTCAAAGCGCGATCGAGATGCGTATACCCGCCGTCAACGAACACGTGCTGTCCGGTGATGTGCGACGCTTGCGATGAAATTAGAAACAGCACCATCGCCGCGATTTCAGCGGGCAGTGTCATTCTCTTGCCCAGCGGTATCTTCGATACGATGTGCGCAAGTTTCTCTTCCGGATTCGGAAACGTACTGACCCACTGTTTGTAAAGAGGCGTGCTGACTTCCGCTGGGACCAGCGCGTTTACTCGTATGCCGCAGGGAAGCAGTTCTGCGGCCCAATCTCGCGTCAAAGAAAGAACCGCGCCCTTCGCCGAAGCATATCCGGAAGTTCCGCCCTGCCCTGTGACGCCAACCTTTGACGCAATATTCAGAATGCAACCCTGCGATTTCTTCAGCGCCGGCAGAGCGAAGTGCGCCATGTTGTAGTAGTGAAAAAGATTGAGCCGCAGCGAACTCACAAATTTTTCGGGGCTGCCGCTCTCAAGCCCAACATTGTCGTTCGCGCCGACATTATTCACGAGAACATCCAGCCGCCCGTACTCCTTAAGCGTCTGCTCGACGGCCACGCGGCAATTTTCCACCGACAGCACATCCGCACAGATAAAACTGCAAGTTGCGCCCGCGATCACCAGTTCTGTCTGCAGCCGCTTCCCTGCCTCGGCATCCTTGTCCACGAATGCGGGTATCGCGCCCTCCCGAGCGCAGCCTCGCGTGATGGCCTCGCCGATGCCCTTGGCCCCGCCAGTGATCAGGACAACTTTGTCTTTGAGCTGCAAGTCCATCAGGAACCGCCTTCAAACGACATCAAAGTTCTTCAGTGTTCAGTTGCAGCGGTGCAGCCTGTAGGGTCCACTCAGTGACCATCAAGATAGTGAGTCTCCGACAGGTTTCTCAACCTCGCGGCCGCGCCTTCCGCCGTGATGTCACGCTGCGGACCGGCGAGCAGCTCGTACCCCACCATGAATTTCTGGACAGTGGCAGAACGCAAGAGCGGCGGGAAATAGTGCGCGTGAAAGTGAAACTCCGGATGACTCTCGCCGTCCGTAGGTTCTTGATGAAAGCCCATCGAGTACGGAAAGGCCGTCTCGAAAAGACTGTCGTAGCGAATCGTCAGCCTTCGAAGAATGTCCGCGAGATCTGCTTGCTCCTTGCCGTCCAATTCGGCAAGGCTCGCCGTGTGTCTGCGGCTCAAAATCATCGTTTCAAAAGGCCATACGGCCCAGTAGGGCACGAGAGCCACGAAACTCTCGTTCTCACAAGCGATGCGCTCGCCGTCCTCGATTTCCAGCCGCAAATATTCGCACAGCAGGCATTTCCCATTGCCTGCCAAGAACGCACGCATCGCTGCTTGCTCTCGCACGGGGATGTTCGGCACTTCTCCGTTTGCCCAAATCTGGCAGTGCGGGTGCGGATTGCTCGCGCCCATCAATGCGCCGCGATTCTCGAAAATTTGCACGTGCTTCACCCAGGGCACCGCGCCCAGCTCCTTATATTGCTGTGTCCACACCTCGACGACGCGCCGCACTTCGTCCTGCTGCATGCGCGGTATCGTCAAATCATGACGAGGCGAAAAACACACTACGCGGCAAATCCCCCTCTCCACGCGGGCCACGATCAGCCCATCCTCGTCTATCTCGTTCGGAGTGACATTGGGCAGCATGGCGGGATAATCGTTGTCGAAAACAAATGTCTCGGTGTACGCAGGATTCCGTAATCCTTCCGCGCGCACATTCCCGGGACACAAATAGCACTCCGGATCGTACTCGACGGCCGCGGCCGGCGCTGTTTTGTCGACTTTCCCCAGCCACGGCCGCTGCGTCCGATGCGGCGAAACCAGCACCCATTCGCGCAGTAGCGGATTCCAGCGGCGATGCGGCGTCGTACGAAGATCGATTCCATTCATATGCGGTTTAGCCCAGGCCGCCATCTATATTCGGCTTGCGGAGTGTACTTCGATTTGCTTTTGGAGGAAAACTAAAACAGAAGAAATGGCGCGCCCGGAGAGACTCGAACTCCCGACCTTCTGGTTCGTAGCCTAACATAGTCAAATCTAAGTGGCTTGTTTGGTGTCGCTTCCGAACCTCAAAACGCCCTCTACTCCTCATAGTGAGACCTAGAGACCTAAGAGAGCAGATGTTGTTTAAATGGCACGCGCTGGGTCAGGAGTATGAGATCGAACAGTCAGAGCTTATAAGAAACGTCGCGCGCAGCGGAGCACTGTTGACTGGGATTCTTGCGAAGGGCTCCCTCGCGGAGGATGCGCCGACATACACCAATACCCGGCGCATTGTCGTCCCTGTCTGACTTATTCCGTCTTGTCCTGTGAGGCCGACAAGTGAACATCTGACCCGGCTTGCACGGCGATCTCGCGGGACCAATCCTTATAGCCGGATTGGGTGACACGAATCGTGTGCTGGCCCGGCGAAAGTTTCAGAGTGGCCGGGGCGTTTCCAACAAAGGCCCCATCCACATAGACCTCTGCGCCCTCTGGCGTCGAATGCACTTCTATAGTTCCTGTTGGGAGCACCCCACTAGGTGCTGCTGGGGAAGCCGTGGCCTGGGATTGGGTTGCTGGTGACGCTGGGTCGGCTGATGCTTGTGTGCTCTGGTCGGAAGCTGTGTGGAAATTCTTGGTCTCCAGCCGCACGTCACCATTTACATAGGCCGTGACCTCTGAGCCTTTAGGAACTGTGATGTCCTTGCCATGTATGAACAAAAAGAATGGGGCAGCGGGGAAGAATAGCAAGCCAGTGGCAACAATCCCCGCTGTCATTCCCACAGTGTGGCTTCCACCCTTTGCATCCTTGACGGCACGAACTGCGGCTTTCTCTGTGTCTGCCAAGCGGACGTAGTCGAGAACTATTTCTAGTTTGCCCGCGCGACCCATCCTACGTTTAGGCTGGGCCTCCGTGACAGTGCCGATAGCTACAGACCCTTTCGGTATAACCACAATTCCATTTGCGGCCACATCTTCTAGAACCTCGAAATCGACCGTTTCACCCTCATGTGCATCGGCTGAAGACACGTTGCGGGTCAGTCTCAGCTTCACTGGCGTAGCGTCCTGAAGTATGAACTGTCCCGGTAGCAATGTCTTGGCTGTATCGGATGAGCTTGGAGTGGGAGCGGGTTGACCCTGCTCCGCTTGAGGTTGAGTAGTAGGGGGATTTTGTTGCTGCCCAGCAGCTTGAGTTTGTGGGAGGCCAGATGTCGCCACTAGCGATTCGGTTTGGGCCAAGAGCAGGAGTGATGACAGCCCGAGCGCAAGGGTTGGGTTTCGCACGGTACATCCTTTCTTTGACGGAATCGAATGGTTGTCTTGCAGACTAGCACTACACACCGGGGGCGACAAGGACTCTCAGTTTTGAGGATTAGCTACTAGGCAACACAAGCAACACCAGCGTTGTTGACCTGTGCAAAGAATCCGCTCATGCTACGTCCATACCTCGGAGCAAATCCACCAGTCGGAGTGCTCAGCCATGTTCAACAAAAATCCTTTTCTCTCATTAGCAATTCAATTCATGTTGTCGGTTCTTCTGCTCAATCAAGTCTCCTTTGACATCTTCTCTTCGACTTGCACTGGAGCCGATCCGTGCAATGCGTGCAAGAATTGTAAGTATTGCAAGGACTGTGCGAAGGATGGCGGAAAATGCGGAGTTTGCAAATAAACCGCGCACTAGAGTGGGGAGGAGTCTATGAGAACAACTAGGCTGCTGCTGACGACGTTAATCGGCATTGTTCTTTCGTCGCCAGTCCAGGCACAGAAAAAGCTCACGGCAACGGAGGCGAAGGAACACATTGGCGACAACGCGACCGTCTGCGGAGATGTTGTCAGCACCCGGTACGCATCGTCGTCAAAGGGCCAGCCGACTTTCCTCAATCTTGACAAACCATACCCGAATCAAATCTTTACTGTCGTGATTTGGGAGAGCAATCGAATCAAGTTCAAGACTCCCGAGGAAGATTACAAATACAAGAAGATTTGCGTCACCGGAAAGATCACCGCTTATGATGGCTTGCCGGAGATTATCGCTGACGATCCGAAGCAAATTCGCATTGAGTAGTTTACTTGACGACTGGATTCCCTCTCAGAGGTGTACGTGACAAAGAACATCGTCATTTGTTGCGATGGGACGGGAAATGAATACGGAGATCACAATTCCAATGTCGTCAAATTGTATAGCTCTCTGATCATAGACGGCAAAAGTCAGGTCGGCTACTACCATCCCGGCGTCGGCACAATGGGTGCCCCCACCGCCCAGAACCGTATCAGTGAATTTTGGACGACGGTGACGGGATTGGCCTTCGGAGCGGGCTTTCTAGCGAATGTCGGTGACGCGTATCGTTTTTTGATGAACGCCTTCGAAGATGACGCCAAAATCTATCTATTCGGCTTTAGCAGAGGGGCGTACACAGTTCGGGCGCTGGCTGGAGTGCTGCACATGTTTGGACTCCTTTGTCCGGGCAACGAAGGGCTTATTCCGTACATTACCCGGTTGTATGCCAAGAGAACTCGTAGAGCCGCTGGCATGACACATACATTCAAGGTAGCGGATGGCTTTAAGGCCACATTTTGTCGTCCCTGTCGATTGCATTTCGTCGGAGTTTGGGACACGGTAAGTTCTGTAGGGTGGATTTGGAATCCTCTGAAACTACCTTACACAGCTCAGAACCCGGACATGATCAACGGTCGGCACGCCGTCTCGATTGACGAACGCCGTTGCTATTTTCAGAATAACCTCTGGGGTCCCCAACTGACTGGGCAAAACATAAAACAAGTCTGGTTTGCTGGTGTTCACTCAGACGTAGGAGGGTCCTATCCGTACATGGAAAGCGGTTTATCCCAAATCACGCTTGAATGGATGCTTTGCGAAGCACATTCGCTTGGTTTGTTAATTGATCCCAATAAGGCAAATCAGGTTCTTGGCAGAAGACCCCCTCCGCCACCAGTTCCGCCCGACCTGAACCAGACGTTGCACAACTCTCTCACACTGCCGTGGTGGCTGGTCGAGTTTTTCCCTCACTCTTATTACGATTCGACTCTTAAGAAACGCCGCTGGAGAATCCCGCTGGGGTCCAGCCGAATGATTCCCGACGGCTCCATACTTCATGAAACTGTTACGGAGAAGATCCAAGCCGATCCGAAATACAAGCCAAGCAACTTACCAACAAATTCGAGATATGAACCGAGGGTCGCCTGTCAATTTCAATCACAGGCCGATCCGCGCGAAGAGACGGAGAAATAGTAGCGCGTTATCCAGTTACCTTCTTCGCTTCCTTCCTGAACTTCGCCCACCGCTTCTTCGCGCCTTTCCGGTCGCCCATATTCACGCAAAGTTCAGGTCGGTGAAGATGCAGTCGGCTGAGACACAGGTTGTCACGTCGGAACGCGGGCTGTCGGGCCGATAGTGCTGCACCCACCAGCGCGACCTCAGAAAGGGTGAGCGCGTAGAACAGTCCCTTGATACTTTAAAAGAGTTGACGGAATACGATGTTACGGAGGTCAGCGAGGGTAGACACAGCCCTTATATCTTTGTTCGAGTTGTGTATCAGGATTTATTTGGTCATCAACGAGAGACAGAGTTGTGCCAATACTACGACCCACAATTCAAGTCGTTAATGACTTGTGACAATTTTAACAGCGCTAAATGAGCCTCTTTGTCGGGGCAATCGCCCCATACGCCCCTTCCCCGGTCGCATCGCTTGCCACGCATGAATCTTCCGGGCGCGGTGAGGCCATGTTGCACAGGAAATCCCACAGCCTAACTTATCGCGTGTTGACTCAGAAGATAAACTATGATAACTGATGAGGTATCTATCTGTCAGGAGAAAACGCATGCTGATTAAACAGCACGAATTCCGCTTGTACCGAGGTCAAAAAGTGCTCTCCTTCGTGGTGGAGGAGCTAATCTGGTCGGAGGAACGACGTTGGCCGGATAAATTTCGCTTAACAGTGCAATCTCCCTTTTTTCAAGAAAGAACGTTTTATGGTCCGATCCCAGAACAACTAGTAGACGACGCTATTCGGTACATCAACCGTCGCGAAGTTCATGTCTTGAGGTCTAGACCTTCCCTTCACCAGGTTCAAACTGGGTCGGGGACGAACGGTCGCGGTGATTAGTCGCAAAGCGTCACAGGACCGAGGCGCGTCTTACATTCTTGTGACTTTCATGCGACGGGAGTCGCTCACGCCGGATTACTTTCAACCGCCGCTTTGGTTCGTCTACCCACCTCGGGAAAATTATAGGCAATCTATTGCATGAGACTCGGAGAAGTTCTCGGACCAACCTTCTCCGAGAATTTAGTTTCTCTAGCAGTTGGGACATTGCAACATGGTCGGATTCATACCATTCAGGAGGTATGCCATCGGCGGCTTGAACAATGGTATCCATCGTGAACTCATTTTCGATCCTATTTAACCAGGGTTCAAAATCATCTATGCTCTTCACAAGGTCTCGGTAGATCGTTTTATTTCCACAAAGCCCCCGCAGTGGCGAATCCGGGAAATTCCACTCGCCAGCATTAAAACAGAAGCCTTGATCGATTCCTATCATTGAGAAGTCTCCACTGTCCCGCAGCATGAACAGACACTGTCTTCCGTCACAATTACAGGTCCACTTATCGAAAACAACCATGCCGACAAAATCTCCAAAGTTCTTGACCCTTTGCAACTCTTCTCCTGGTAGCCAGTCGAGGGTCCGAAGATTGTGAGGAGTCCCGAAAAACTTGGAGCCTATTTGTTTTCCGGGAGAACAGGGCAAGCGATACTTAGGCAGTTCCATCACCAGATCATCCGTCAGATCGATAAGCTTCTCTGATACCTCAACGACGATTGTCGGTGTCGTCGGCAGCTTCATTCTCTCGGCGAGTCTGGTTGCAAGTAGCTCGTTCACCAAAATCCGGCGATGCTGCGGATTATTTTGAAATTTGACGACGTAATAGTTGTCATCAGAGCATCGCATTAAATGCGATTGAGAGCCGCCGCGCATCCGGCGAATTTGTTCGACTGCCCTAACTCTAGGGCGAGTGGGTACACTTCCACCCGACGCCCGGGCTGGCACGGACGGCATAGAACCTCCTCGAACGATTGCATGTGACTATGCGAAAGTATTATGCGCTCGTGTTATGTGTCAATTAGTAATACTACGTAGAGATGCGTGGGCGTTCAATTTGCAATCGAATTTAGGGTTCAACTATTTTAGTTCTGATAGCGTAGCGCACTAAGTCGCTCATGGAGTGGAATCCGAGCTTGTGCATAATGGAAGCGCGATGTACTTCAGCGGTTCGGATACTTATACCAAGTGTACTTGCGACGATTTTGTTGGCGTGCCCTTTGGCAAGGAGAGCGATTACTTCATATTCACGCTTTGATAGTTCCGACTTGTTGGAGTCCTGCAACTGGACATTCTTTCTTTTCATCCGAATGCGCCTCCATCCGTTGAACGGGGGCGTCATTCACAGAATGCATCAGACATTCGCAAAACAGAGAAATCACAACACCTCCGGTCTATGCGATCTTAGATAGGTGGTCGCCGTCGAATTCATAGAATGTTTCAATAAACTGGGTCTTATTTAGTTTCTCGACCAACTTATCGGCGACGATCTCTAGCTGCACTAACAACCCTATTCCCCCCGGAGGTTTACGAAGCATTACGACTACAGTTCCGGCGAACATGTCGTCCTCGCCCTTCTCCTCATTCTTCCGGTTCTTGTGATCATTTTCTTTCACATACCAAAATCCTACTGTTACCTTATCGGTTTTGCCGGAGGATTTCTCAGCCGGATAGGAGATCGGTCGGTCGCCCAGGACTAGATGAAATGTCTCGCCATCCGACCGGGATATAATCGGAGCGCAGTCGTTGATCCGCTCGACGATAGGATTTCGGCCATTCTTTTCGCAATGTGGGCATAGTTGGAAATTTCTGAATAGCCCTCTCGATGGTTTCAGTTTCTCCAATGAATCACGGTAATAGGGCCAGGTCAGCCTTAGGCGAAACTCGGTCACGCTCATGCTGCCTCCAACTTCGATGCGTCGTTCGCGTAGGATGCGCATTCTCAAAAGAGAGTGTGTGAAGACGCTTATTGGAGCAATGTTATACAGACGTCCACTACACCTGTCAATACAAATCGTATTACCGATAAGTAGAGTCACTCGTCTATTTAGACGGAGGGACTGCCGCATTGGTCAGCCCTCCTGGGGATGCGCTATTTGTATTGTTCTAATGCGGGGCGGTTTTCCACAACTGAACGAGGACTGCCGTCTCATCTGGATGTTCATTGTTAAGAACTATCGTCGATAGATTTAGGGTCTCGTCACCATCAATCCATGCGACCACTCGTTGGAGATCACCACTATCAGATGTTGCTAATCCATTAAACGTCGCGGCTCCATACGCCTTTGTGAAGTCCGGCAGCAAATCGACGATACTTGGGACATCAACTACATACCTGATCGCAATTAACTGTGAGTTATAAAAAGTCGCCAGCACATGGCACGAGGCGGCAGGCAAAATATGGTGCAAAGAGAACCTCCACACGTACATTGGGCGATCCAAGCAACACCCTGTTAGTGCCTTTTTATTGGGTACATCGGCCAGGGCTATCTCGGCGGCATACAGCGACAAGCCGCACACAGCTTTCGGGAATTGTGATTGGAATTCGTCAAGAGTCTCGCCGAGGGAATTGTTGCCTAGCGAGAGCTTATGTTTCGGCGGCTCGGACTCGACCGTTTGGACAAATCTCGACCAGCCCACAATAAACAAAATCGACATCAATATCGCCTTCATAGCCCCTCCTTATGCGGGCTTTGAGTAGCCCCGCATCTTATCCGAAGGACATGCATTTCGCTGACCATTTATTTGAGATTTCTAACAATGTCGCAGGCAACGGCTAACATCTGTGAACGCTAGCGGTTGCAGCCCAAGTTGGAACTGTCAGTTCCAACTTGAGCCAGACGGCGTCTTCCCGATGGCACATTTTCCCGAAATGGATTCCCGAAATGGTTCTTTCGCCATTACTCCGCATCGCCAATTCCGCGATAACTAGAGAAATATAAGACTTATTGATTGTATTAGTTAATTATCAACTGAAATCTGTTCTGGCGAAGCGATTGCACTTGGCTTCCGCATCGAGCCTAGTTCTCGATTCGGGGAAGTTATGAAACCACACTTGCTTATCATCACGTTCGCGCTGTTCCAACTCGGAATGGTGGATGCCAGAGGTGACGCGGAGAAAAGCCCGTCGAATGCATCGCCCAGTTCTTCAGTACTACAGAGCCGAGACCTCAACAAGACCGTCGTCCCTATCACCAAGCTCCAGTCCTACGGTACCCTTCAGACACTGAAGTTCGGCACAGGATTTTGCGTAGACCCAGACTGCCGCTTCATAGGAACGAATTATCACGTCGCTTTGGCGATGGGCAAGCACTTCAAGATCGAAGGCATCCCCGTTGTTAATCGCTGGTTGGGAACTGGACCGGACGATGAGGCAGCCACCAAGAACAAGCAGTCCCTCATTCTGGGGCTGAAATATAAAGAGAAGTACGCCCTCATTCGGGACATCGCTATCGTAGAGCTTCGCTATCCTCTGTCCAAGAAGGGCTACCACGGCGTCCCGTTCTACAAGGACGAGCTGGAGTACGGTCAGGATGTCTACATCTGTGCGTTTCCGTTCAAATTGAATCCTAAGCGGCATCTAGAAATGTTTCACGCCAAGTTTCTTGGCTATAACGTGAAGGACGCGAAGCGTTCTATGGAAGACCTGAGTGACAAGCCGTTGCTGTTCAGTTACAACCCTGAGGATGGTACGATTCGCGGCGGAGCGAGCGGCGGTCTTGTCGTTGATGCGCAAGGACGAGTTGTAGGAATCCTTAACGCCAAGGCAGTCGACATCGAACATACCATTCAGGCCGTTCCCGTTCACACGTTTGCGGAGTTCCTGAGCCGCGTCCAGCCCTATCTCAGCACACAGCTATTCCCCAAGAGCGTTGTGATTCCCCCGGCCTCCGCCGACAGCTATCCCGAGTGGATTCCTCCCGCTCCTACAGGAACGGGGAAACGACCTGTGGAGCCCGACGAAGTCAAGGCCCTCCGCAAGAAGTCCCAAACATTGTCCGATAGCATGCGCAACTTCATTGCGTTGCAGTCGGCTGAATGGGGCAAGGGAGGTCGAGGGAGCACACCACAGGCCGTCGGACAGTTTGAAGTCCAGGTGACTGACGGTTACCAGCGGTTTCGTGACTATCCTGACGGCACAAAAGAAATGCAAGATGCCCCGGTCCCGGCGCAGCTGTACCCTGCCATTGGCACCGGAGGACAATGGGCTTCAATGCCTGACTTGGTGGGCAACAACCTGAACCTGCGCATCAACCATGCCGCCGACATCACCATGAACGGAGAGACCATTCAAGTCTTCCAATGGGCCGGACAGATTGAGGATGGCATATGTCAATTTAAAACCATCGTGGATTTAGTCTTTGTCTCATTAAGTAAAGTCAACACGCTGGATTGTTACGGGGAGGTCTGGACCGACACGGATTTAAACCTCGTCCGCGCGTCGGAAAACTACAAATTGGTAGGTACTTGGAAGAACTACCACGCTGTGGTGACCTATGGTGTGATGACGATTGGAGGTCGTAGTGTTCGAGTCCCCATGACCATCGCTACCCAGGCGGAGTACCACGGCAAGCTCTACTGGTGCCAGGGGACCTTCTCCGACTATCATGAATTCGCCTCCACGGTAAAGATCGGGAATCCAACGATAGGCCCGATGACGGACGCGGCTAAGCTCGATCAGCGAGAAGAAAAACCGCAATGAAGCGCCGTTTGCTTGCGGGGGGCATTGGTTGCGTCCTACTCTGTTCTTTCAACGCGAAAGCGCAAACACCCTCTAGCGTGGCGGCAGTGCCCGCAAACCCAAACTACATCTCTGGAAAAGGGAGAAGTCCGATACCTGCCGCGCACAAGCCCGTGTTTGTGCCTATTGGAATGGACCTCAAAGCCAGCGTTGGATACACCGATACAAGTCTGGAGGTGCCATCTGCAAGTCGGCTAAATTTAATGGGCATAGATGCGGAGGTGATTGCCGATTTGTCGCCCTTCTTCGGAGTGACGGCGGATTCCAGTTACGTCAAGACCGCAAATGTTTTCAGCACAAGCCATGACTCAAATGTTCTCAGTTACCTCGGCGGCCCGGTGCTATATCCAGTGACACGCGGAAAGATACGAGCCTACGTTCACGGTCTCGTAGGTGGCGCAAAGGTTGATGGTGTGATCCCTGAGAGCAGCGGCGGATACCAGTTGGGCTATGTCAATAAGCTTTCTTGGGCTGTCGGAGGCGGGGTCGAGTACCAAGTCTCCCCCTCGTTCGCGTTCCGAAGCGGCGGAGATTACCAGCACACATATTTTTATAATGCAGATTTAGCGGTTCGAGGTCAGAACGGCTTTCGAGTTGTTTGTAGTGTTGTGTTTTCCGTATGGCAGTACCCAAAGAGAAGATATTAAATTCCCGGGATGTTTCCGTCCCCTGTAAAAATCCATAATTTCCCCAGTACATTTCAGATGTAGATCGCGTTCTATTTTTCCCGTTGCCTGTCAAACACTTCTGGGCACTCCTTCTCCCGCGCTGTCCCATGCCGCGTTCATTTTAACGGAGCGTCTTGCTTTCAGGTTCTCGTGCTGTTGATAACAGCTACCGCTTCCTGTTAATGTCTCAGGTAATTTCATCAACTCTCCTCTCGAACCTGATCGATAAATAAAGGAGTCCCCACCGTGAAACGCGTTCTGCAACTATTTATCCTCTGCCTTCTGTGTGTTACTGGCGCGACGGCTCAGACCGCAGTCGTCAAACGCAATGTGAACTTGCGCTCTGATTCGTCAACCGCAAGCGACATCATCGAAACCCTCAAACCTGGAGACCAGCTTCAATTGGTCTCGGCGAGCAAAACCAACGGCTTCTACCACATAACAACCGCTGATGGTAAAGACGGCTGGGTGTGGGCGAAGAACGTAAAAGTTCTTGGGCTGACTCCCACGCCAACACCCGCGCCTACTCCTGCGCCAGCGGCTGATCTCTTTTCACGATTGATGAGCGCAAGAAAGACTGCCGTCGGACAGCCGCTCATTCTGAATGGCAGTCAGGTCTGCGGACCAACCGGTGATGCCACAAATCAAACGGCCATCGCTCTAAACAACAACAAAAACCGGACCGATGTTCCGGGGGACTCTGATTATGTTGACATCGGCTGGAGTGATTTGGCTAATCTCCCTTCTGACCGCGTGAACGATTTCGTCTCCGCACCTGTCAGAGTGGTTGGATTTCTGTCTAACAAGATCAATGTTGAAAACTCAGGTAGCGGCGAGTCTACGAACTGTCATCTCACCGCCGACAACGAGGTCGATTGGCATATCTATCTCACCAGCTCCCCAGCACAACAAATCAGCATGGCAACTATTGTTGAGACCACGCCGCGCACACGGCCACAACACAAGTGGACGACGAGTATACTGGGCACACTCGTCAATTCCAACAATCAGGTTCGAATCAGCGGATGGCTGATGTATGACTCTGAGCATATCAACGTGATTGGCAAACAGAGGGCCACGGTATGGGAAGTTCATCCGATAACAAAGATTGAGATTCAATCTAACGGAGCATGGGTAGACATTGAAAATCAGCCGTAGTGTTTGGAGGGCAATCGCGATATGCCATTAATCAAACTTCGCAAGGCAAACGAAACCGGGGAGGACGAGGGCGTCGTCTTCATCAACACCGACCAGATTGTTTCAATCGATGCCGGACAGAGCGTGACACAAATTCATTTGGTTGACGGACGAACGCAATGGGTGAAAGACGCCCCGGAGGAAGTGGTCGCGTTGGCGAAATCTTCTACCAGTTAATCAATGAGCCAGTTCCGTTAAGTTGATTTAGTTGCGTTGAGCAATTCCTCTGCTTGTAACGGGCATTCCGGCGCATCAAACTTCTTATAGTATGCAAAGACCTCGAACTGCTGAGCTAAGCTTCCCACTCTGCGCGAAATGGCTGTGCGATCGTTCGCTGTGTATCCTTCCTTTCGCAAACGCAAATAAGAAAAATCGGCCGTTCGCTTGTCGGGAGTGACTAAGTAATCGCTTTCGGCCAGGCAGAGTGCAACATTTCGCTTGGCCAGGGCGCCGAACACATCCTCGATAAACCACGATGAGTCCTGAAATTCGATAGTGCAGCGCGTTTTGTCCGGCATCCCTGCTAGAAAGTCCTGCAGAAGTTTCAAATCCAATTTCAAATTGGGTGGAAGTTGAAACAACACAGGCCCGAGTTTGTTCGCTTCTTGCAGGGGCTTTAAAGAGGCGATGAATTTTGCGGTATCGTCGCCTACATTTTCAAGGCGCTTGATGTGCGTGATGCTTTGGTGCGCCTTCACAGAGAATTTAAAATCGGGAGGAGTTGCGGCAATCCAATTACCTAGCAGTTTTTCAGTGGGGAAGCTTCGAAACGTGTAATTCACCTCGACTGAGTTGAGGCGGCCAGAATAATAACCAAGGAACTTGGCGGACTGAAGCTTGGCCGGGTAGAAGTCAGGTTTCCACTTGGCATAAGCCCACCCTGAAACTCCGCAAGAGACTTTTCCCATGATCGGCGGCGACTGTCTAAGTCACGATACCCTTGCCCGTTCCCTAGCAAAAATCCGCCTGCACTCTTGCTTAAAGAGGTTCCCATTGCTCCCGGTGAATTTGATTCCGTATTTCTTTACGACTTGCTCGAACGTCAGCTTCATATTTTCAAAACTGATGTCGTTCATCTGGCCGACAATCTCCATTTGTTCCAGAGTCAGTCTTGGTTTCGGTTTTGTTTTGGTCGCCATTCGCAAAGTCTACCATTCAAGCTAGAATCGCGGAATAGCCTCGCTCCTTACCATCAAACGTTTGCCAATCTAAGTACATAAATGTACAGACAGCCGCTTTCAACCTGTTCACACAAGGGACGTTGGGGAGCATTATGTCGAGCAAATACGAAACGAACTGCACTCCCAAGGCACTATCTATCCGTAATACGGCGGTCATGGGTGGTATGACCCAGGCATTTGATACACGCGAATATTAACGAGTATTACTTGACCTTAAAGACCAACGGGTTTAGAGTCCCGCTACTTATCCGTTGGAGTCACCATGCCCACCAACTCGTGCTTGGCATTTTTGCTTATGGTGTTAGCCGCGATTCCGTTGTTCCGGCTATCTAACCAATCAACCAATTCCGATAAGCCGTCTACCGTTCCGGTTGTCCCGGCAAGTTGCCAAGGAGATTCGGAAGGTCACTCAACGAATAGTCTTTGGCGTCGTATCCTCGACGATCTTAGTTTGCATCCTCCGACTGAGACACAACGACTAAGCGATCTTCGGCTAGACGTGCAGAATCTAGCGCAGAAGAAACATGAATTAATTGACGCCCTGAACGGCGCTTTGTCGGAAAGTTCCCGAGAAGGTTGGCGACAGACCAGAGGAAAGATCATCCCGGATTTGCAACAAAATATCAGTGACTTAACTTCAAAGATTGACGATGAAGTAAGAAAGGGCGGACTGCTGGCCGCTGATTCGGAACTGAACAAGCTGCGCAATGCTCTATTCCAGAAAAACCAAGTTATCGCATGCGAACTTGCATCCATACCTTTCCCTCTAAACCAGCAAGATACTGGCCGGGTGTTCGCACTCGTCGGACTCTTGAGCAAAGAAGAGACGACCTTACAAGAATTCGATCAACGACTCGGCGAGATGATAAAGAAGTCGCAAGAGAAAAAACCAAACGGTGCCTGAAAGAGCTAGCGATGTCTGAGATTGGTATAGAAGCCGCCATGATTGGTCTTGTCGCGAGCGTGGTAACCGCTCTAGGCGTGAAGCTCGTTGATTGGATAAAAGCTGACGCAAAGCTGATGTCGGTTGCCGACGTAGTCGAACAGACCGAAAAATCTATGCAGGCTGTGGACTCCTGGGTCAAGACTTATAAGTCAGTGGAAGAATTGCCCAATGACGAGATAAAACTCGAAGCTCGTGAAACGGCGCTGCTGGTTATTCGGCGCTTGAAGAGACGCCTGGAAGTCGCTGATGTTGAGCGAACCGTAACTGCCGCTGCTCCTTGGCTCCAAAGATTCTTGCGTTTGTCGCCGCCGAGTCGTGTTTATATTTGGATGCCACAAATCTGTTTCTATTTCTTTGTCATCGCCGCCGTCCTTTTTGCGGCAATGCCGTCCCACGACTATCCAATTGCGTCACTGTTTGCTGTTCTCGCTCTCCTTTTCTGGACTTCCTGTCACTGGTTTGAATCTCGCGCGAATGCGAAGAAACAGCCGGGTAACGAAAAAGTGTCGGTAGAGGTCGTGAAGCCAGCTATTCCACAATAAGACTCTCGGTCGAGGTCATGGCCATAATGCTTTCCACGCTTCCACCAACAATATGTAACTGAAAATTGGGCACCCCGGCACTCCCACTAGGGGCACTGACCAGGGCAGATGGGACCTTCAAGGCGCCCTCTGTTATGTGGTACGGTGTCCCGTCATGCCTACCTGTAACAAATGTAAAAGGCATTCGAATTGTTTGACGATTGACCCGTGTGATCACTGCGGTGCGAAGGATTGGGACTATTCTACTGTTCTAACATTCAGCCTGAAAAATAAAGGACAAACGACCTTCGAATCAGTTGCTAGTTCATTCGGCGAACCCTTAAAAGATTATGCTCGGGTTACTCAAACTCCAAAAACGTCGAAGTCCTCAGATACTTTTGAAGGCTTGGGATGTCTACTAGGTCTCGTTATCGTCGCCGCGATTGGGTACGGTGGCTACTATTTTTTCTTCATGCCTGACAAAGACTACCTGTCAAGCAAATACAATGTCCCGGTCGAGCGCGTGAGCGCACCGCCCAAACCGCATGGCTGTGATTTTGATGATGCTCCTCTCGGCAACAAACACTGCCATTATGAAAAACATGTTTATGTCTACGACAAGAATGACCAACGCATCGAGATTGATGGGAATCCACAAACATGTCCTGCCGGGTGTGGTCCGGCATACAGCGTGTACCAAGCATTCGTAAAGGTGGAAGACTAATCAGGGATGACCGATGACAGACTGGAAATTTGTTGGCGAGTTTGAATTCGTCCAGGTCACTTGACAACTACTACTTCGAAGCCAGCTTTTTCTGCCTCAGAGATTTCTTTCTTGGCTTCGCCTTCTTTTAGAATTTTTCGCCACTTCCTGAGTTCAGGATTCCAGCGATAGCCTCGCGCTTTGGCGAGCGCATTGCGCTCGTAGCTGACAACTGCCTGAAGGACTACGTTCGGAAGTTTGGCGCGTTCATACACTTTATTCGCGTCGTGCCCGTCAAGGATGCGTAGCATGGTTAAGACATCGGTCAGTGCGCGGTGAGGAAACGGGTTCACAAACCCGGCGTCTGCTGCCATGTACGTCAGCCTTGCATTTGGCGCAGGGAGGTCGCTGTAGGTGTCGAGCCAAAACTTATCTGGCACCCTCTTACGTTCCCTCTTCATCCACTCATGCCAAAACAGCTTGTCGAACTCATTCCCATTGTGGGCGCAAACAATCTTGCTACAACTCATGTATTCACCTACTATTCCGAATGCCTCGGAGGGTTTCAGACCGAACCTCTTTAACATGGCGTGAGTAATTCCTGTCTTTTTGGATACCTCGCTGCTAACTTCAACTTCAGATTGCACGAGGAATCCGGAAAAGCGCACAGGCGCACGCAGGTCCGAGTCCCAGAGTACAAGGCCGACTTCAATAATTCGGTCGGTTTCTGGGTTTAGTCCTGTTGTCTCCCAATCGAGTCCTAGTATGATCATCTGGTTGGCTTGGCTATCCTTGGTTTTGTCTTCAACGTCTGCCGACTATACCACTGCCAGGTCCGGTGTAAAATTTCCACATGACCGACATTCTGCTTGGTACGTCTGCGTTTACCGCCGAAGGTTGGGTCGGCAGTTTCTACCCGCCCGGTATGAAACCAGCCGAATTCCTCAGCTACTACGCGACGAAATTCAACACAGTTGAACTCGATAACACGTTCTACAGGACTCCGGCGATCTCAACTGTCGAGGGCTGGAGCCTAAAGACTCCTCCTGGATTCATCTTTGCCGCCAAAGTCCCGCAAGTCATCACGCATGAAAAGGTGCTGGTGGACTGCGAAAACGATCTAACCCACTTCCTGGACACGATGAGTGTGCTTGGCGACAAGCTCGGGCCGCTATTGTTTCAGTTCGGCTACTTCAATCGGAAGGCATTCAAATCTGGCGCTGAGTTCGTGACGAGGCTGAAACCATTCTTGGAGAAACTTCCCAAAGATTTCAAGTTCGCTTTGGAGATTCGGAACAAAGCTTGGCTCGACGATCGCTTCACCGACTTACTCCGCCAGCACTGTGTTGCGTTCGCGCTGATCGACCAATCCTGGATGCCTAGACCGTGGGAGATCAAAGAAAAGTTCGATCTAATTACAGCCGATTTCACTTACGTTCGCTGGCTTGGAGATCGCAAAGGCATAGAGGAGCTTACCGAGTCGTGGGATAAGACGATCATTGATCGCACCAGCGATTTGCAGAATTGGGTTGAGCTGTTGAGGAAAGTTCACGAAAGACGGATTCAAATCCTTGCGTTCGCTAACAACCACTATGCGGGGCATGGGCCTGCCACGGTGAAACTCTTTTCGGAATTGTGGAACCAGAAAAAATAGACTTGTGCCCCAAGAGCGGAGTCCGTGGATTTGAAATGAAGCGAGTGACCCTGTAGCTCAACTGGATAGAGCACCGGCCTTTGAGAGTTCAAGTCTCTCCAACGTCGCCACTTTTGATTAAGGTCGGTCGATCAAATCGACTCAATACAAGACCCGCACCAAAGACAAGCGAAGACACCTTCGAGACCGCAGACAGCGCAGACTGCTACGCAAGCTGCAATCACACCGTTGGCTTCTGCTATAATTGGTAGATGGAGTCTGTTCTGGGCGCGTATGTCGCGACGAAATTTCACATCTGTGGCAAATTTGTCCGCGAAAACCTTGGTGTGCATCGTCATGGGGTAGTTTCTCTTTTTCACCTGCTGACCGAGACGCATGCCATGCTCACTTGCTATCGACTCGACGGAAAAACTTTCGCCGCCGAGCGTGACATCAGTCTTAATTCTCTCTTTGGTTGGATGGACGACTAGCCGTATCTCGCGGTTTTGCTCGTCTCTGGCTTCCAGAATCCAATCGTGACCAGAGTGTCGCAGCGTGGTCTCTTCTACTGTCTTCCCCGCCTTGAGCACTGTTACTGTCTCCCAAGAATTAGTGCCCTTGATGGAGTACGTGGCTTCTGGTCCAGTTATTTCGATACCGCTCTCGCCGACCGGACATATTTCCCACATATATGCACCTCTCTGTATAAATTCTTCCCTCAATATCGGGTGTTATATACCCAATACTTCGCTGATTCAACAGCTTGTTTCACTGTGGGCGGTGCACCTCCCAGCGCCAGGCAAACGCGATTACCGTACGTGTGGAAATTACTGGACCCTGACCGCTCAGTTATAGTCCTATTGACACTTCGCCTTTTGTTCGCCTACTATCTACTCCCGTCTCCGAGAGCCGTGGTAGGCCAATGGAATCATCCGTCGCTGTCGAGAAAGAGTCCCTAAATCCGTGGGTTCTACCCGAACATTGTATGTCCGTTTATTACGGATGCCCGGAGATGCCCCGGCTATCACATTACTTCCTTCCGAGACTTCTGCTCGGTGAGAAACGCATTCTCTATCTCGATGGTGCGAATCAGATCAGCCCTCTCCTGATCGCTCGCTTTGCGAGGGAACGCCAGCTTGAGCCTCCTGTGTTCAACAAACTCATTCGAGTGTCCCGTGCGTTCACTTGTTTTCAGCTTATGGAGTTGGTGTTACGCGTACCGAAAATCTTAAAAGTGTGGTCCGCCGACGCTTTGATCGTAACCGCGTTGCCTGATTTATTTTTCGACGAAGATGTTCAAGATCGTCCAGCACGGGCGTCGTTTGAGCATGCGCTCGAAGGACTCAAAGCGATTGCACAGCTTCCCATTTCCATCGCCGTTTTCTCGGATGTGACTTCGTTCAAAACCAAACGGCGTGACTTCTTCCCTAAACTTTGCAAACAGGCGCGGCATGTTTTGAAGGTTGAGACTCACGCCGATAACGAACTTTCCTTTACCAACGAGAAAACCGAACCACTTTTGTCACAATGAAGTCTCCAGGAGGAGCTATGGGCCGAACTGTCCCTACATTCGTTCAATTGATTCAACAGACGGCGGATAAATGGCGGAAGTTCAGACGCGCCCTACGTCGGGAGGACCAGCCACATTTCGACAGGTTGTTTGTTCGCGTGCGTTGCTACACCCAGGCTGCAACATATCAGTGCCACGACAACCCGATGGAAGCGATTCTGCTTTCGATTGCGCTCGACCAGGAAAAGCGGCTGTACGCCGTGGAGAAGGTTCTTCAAAATGCCGGGGTGCTTTGTGAGATTGCAAGGATGGATTCTCGATCTTTACCCGAACAAACAGGGGATGACGTTGTGGCTGATCGACAGGAACCAGTCGCACTACCGTTTGACAGATGATTTTGCCCCTGCCTTCTACGTGTCAGGAACTCCTGATGGCCTAGCTCGTCTGAAAGAGGCTGTGGAAAACCAGACCACGGACCTTACTGCGTGTTTCACCGAACGAATCGATCTCTGGCTGAACAGGACACGACCAGTCTTAAAAATTTCCGTCCATTCTCCTGTTGATTTCGTCAGTTGGGGACGATGGGTTCATCGCGTCGATTCTCGGCTCCAGCTTTACAACAGCGATCTGATGGTCGCTTCACTCTACTGTTGGGAGAAACAATTATTTCCACTCGCGTTTGTCGAGGTGGAAGCAGACTCGGAAGGAAAAATCATTTCGATTGTATCTCGCGATAGCGAATGGACTCTCGACTATGAGATGCCTCCATTAAAAATCATGCAGATTCGTCTTGCTGGATTGTCCCGCATCGACCCGCAACATGGACGACACGCCGCTCTTGAAATTGAAATGGACGGGACGTGTTGGGAACTCGACGAAACAGGTGAACCGCCATCCGAGGGTTTTGCCCGGCTCGTCAAGCGCGAGGACCCGGACGTAATTCTTTCCGAGTGGGGCGATTCAACAATCCTTCCGCTTCTTAACCAGCAAGCGGAGCGATTGAAGTTCCCGCTAAATCTCAATCGGGATTCGGGAATTCCTGTCCAACGATCAAAACCGCGAAGCTACACAAGCTATGGTCGGATTCTGTTCAAGGCAAGTGCGATCACACTGTTCGGTCGAATTCATGTCGATAAGCAGAATTCGTTTATTTCGGAGAAGTGCGACTTCGCCGGATTGTGGGAACTGGCCCGAGTCACAAAACTTCCAATTCAATATGCCGCACGGACAACGACAGGCACCGGAATTTCTTACATGCAAATGGAACTGGCTCACCGTGACGGGGTTTTGATACCAGAACAGAAAGCAGAGCCAGAAGACCCCAAGTCGCCGGACGAGTTGTTGATGGCAGATCGTGGTGGACTTGTGTTTGTGCCGAAGCTCGGCTTCACCGCAAACGTCGCGGAACTAGATTTTGTGAGCCAGTTTCCAAGTATCATGGCGCGTTTCAACATTTCGCCTGAGACCGTGAATTGCCCCTGCTGCCCTGACGCTCCACGAATTCCAGAATTGGAGTACCGCATCTGCCAGAAGAGACGTGGGATTACGAGCCGCGTAGTCGAGCGTTTGATAGCCAAGCGCACGGCGTTGAAGAAGCTGCAAAAAACTTCTGAGCGTGTGATCGCAGAACGGTTCAAGTTGCAGCGCGACTCGCTCAAGTGGCTTTTGGTTTGCTGCTTCGGGTACACCGGATACAAGAACGCACGCTTCGGAAAGATCGAAGCTCACGAGGCCATCAACGCGGTTGCACGGGAAACGCTTCTAGTGGCGAAGGAACTAGCGGAGAGCCGTGGATTCGAGTTAATTCATGCGCTCGTTGATTCACTGTATGTTTGGAGAGACGGTGCGACCCACAAAGACTTCGAACAACTTTCAAAGGATATCGAACACCTGACGCACCTGCCTCTAGCGATAGAGTCCGTATATCGCTATGTTGTGTTTCTTCCATCGAAGCAATACCAGGACGTTCCCGTTCCAAACCGTTTCTTCGCTGTCGGTGAAGATGGCGAAGTCAAAATTCGGGGACTCGAATGCCGACGCCATGACACGCCGCCGCTGATCAAACAAATGCAGCATGAAGTGATTCCGATCTTGGCTGAGGCGCACGATCATGAGTCATATCTTCAAAAACTGAAAGTTGCAAGGATAGTTTTGGCTGGATATGAAGACCGTGTCGCAAACGGAGATGTAGAGATCAAGGACCTTGTAGTCGGCAAACGAATCACAAAAGAACCGCGTGGATATCAGAAAGCAGGAGTCACGGCGATTGTGGCACAACAACTGTTTGGAAGCGGCGTGAAGTTAAGCCCTGGTCAGACCGTCGAGTACGTTTACATGGACAGCGAGTCCAATGTTCCGAATGACAGGGTGCGTGCGTTTGCGTTATGGGAAGGTTGGCACGGCTACGACCGGAAGAAATACAAAGCGATGCTGCGGGAAGCGTTTCAGCCGTTCGAACTATCAATCGAAGAACCAGCCCCGCCTGTGCCAGAAGTTAAGCTGCGAAAGTTTCAGCCTGGGGAGGACTGGGCCAGTACACCTCTTTTCGCTGGCGTTGGGTGTATCGATGACAAATCTTGACGAGGTTTCGACCGGGCGCGGCAAGCCACCGCGGACCGTTAGTCTTCATCAAGGCCCACCAACTGTCGAAAATCCCGCTCTGCTTCAACCGGGCTTTGATATTTTCCTTCCTCGTAGCTCTTCTTAATAATCTCCAGAATCCGTTCGATGGCGCGACGGCTGGCAGGGTCCTTGCCAACTTTGAGTTGGCTGGCCAAGCGGTCAAGAAATTCTGTGCTCACCACAGGATTGTAGCTGCTCTTGAACTGTTGGGAACTAGGGTGAAGACTTTATTTTCGCCTGCAAGTAGCGCCTGCAAGTATGAACACTCTTCCAGTGCTAGTACGCTCCACGGACCAAAGATTGACTTCGAATCATTTGATAAATGGCTTTTCTTCATAGATTTCTAGAAATGCGCCAGGTTGGCCCGGTTGTTGCGGTTACAAAGCACGCGGTACTCAGTCGAAGAAACTCAGCCCCCTGAATATGGAGGAGAGGATGGTTATGGCAAACCATGCCGTTTGGAATCCGCCAACTGAACTGAGAGACCAGAGTGAGTCCCTACAAGGAGCTGAATCTGCGTTAGATAATAATCTGGAGAATCGCATCAACAACTTGGATAAGCTTGTGGATAGCATAAATTCCGCCCTGGGTCAGGAGACTTTCTCGGGCAAACCTGATGCCCTTGATCTCGTGAATGACCTGCACCTGAAGATCAGAGCTACCCACAATATGCTGCGAGTTGCAAAGCTCCTCCGCGAGCCTGCGCGTGAGAGCATGCTTTCGAAAGTACGCGATTCTCTAAATGATTTTGAACACATTGTTGCGTCCAGATTCGGCGTCGAAATGACCTAGTATTATCAGTTCCGGTCTTGCTTGCCTTTGATTCGTCTGTTTGGAATAATCCCGCCATTATGGTCATAGGCGAGAGGCTCCGCGAAATTCGGGAACAGAAGAAATTCAGCCAGGGTGACATCGAGAAGCGCACTGGACTTCTGCGGTGCTATGTCTCTCGCGTTGAAAACGGCCACACAGTCCCGGCTGTCGAGACGTTAGAAAAGTTTGCGCGTGCGCTTGAAATTCCTATGTACAAGCTCTTCTACGATGGCGACCAACCCGCAAAAGCACCCGCCGTTTTCAAACAGGAATCCTCTGACGACGGTCTGTGGGGCAATTCTGGCAAGGATGCAAAGTATCTAAGCCAACTCCGCCGTCTAATGCGCAAGGCCAGCGAACAAGATCGCAAGCTCCTGCTTCACACGCTTCAGAAGATGGCGCGTTAGAACCCGCAGAATTTGGTTGCGCATCCAGACTGCGATATCCCACTCACGGCAGGGCTGTGCGATGACCGCTTTGTACGCGGAAAGCTTCGGAAGATGTTTCAAGAAGGTTGCCGTCAAGCGTTTCAGCTTAACGCACGGCTATCTCTTTTACCTTCAGGATGTCTGCTCTTAGGCGCCCAATGTCTGGTGAAGCGTGCTGTACCATTTCGTCAGACTGATTGTGCGCCTCGATGTATCTGCTGAATTCTTCGTGAAGTTCTTTTGCCTTGTTCAGCTTCTCGCGGCTCAAGCCTGCGCGAGTGGCATTGTGCATCTGAATCTGGTCAGACCAACGTGTAATGACCCTACCAAAGATTCTCTCTTCAACAACCTTCTCGACTGCTCGCCTTAACATTCCGTATGCACTCCTAATACCATCTGCCCGGGGTTCACCTGTAACCGGCTCAAGCTCACGAACTCTTGACTCAATCTTTTGGATGTAAGCATCACATTTTATTGAACCTGGATAGTAATTCTCCGTGACCAGACCCACACGGCTTGCCTCCGAATGCAAATCGTGGAAGGCGGCCTTAGCGGTGTCAATGTTGCCCTCAGTGTTCTCAATCTGGTCATGGAGGTAGCTCGCAAACATAAGATCGTGAGTGAAAACAATAACCTGCCGAGACTCCGATTCGCGCACGATTCTTTTAGCGATTCTCTCTTTTCTGTCGTGGTCGAAACTCGTTGCGGGATCATCGAGAATAACTGCCGCGTTTGCGTGCTGCATTGAAAGTTCCGCGAAGAAGTCGGCAAGAGCAACCGCCTTTTGTTCTCCTTCGCTCAGAAACTGGTCAATACCTTCCACTCCCTCCATATTCTTCGCGCGCATTTGAGAGCCATATTCCCCTCGAAACTCAAGATTGACTTCTGGCGTATCAAGAGAGGTTGCCTCAATTTGGAATCGTTCTTTGAAGGAATCGGAGACAAGTTCCCGCCAAGCCTTCTTGCCAAGGTCAGTTACGGGCCTTGTATTGAGTTTACTTACTTGTAATGGACTAGCACTCGCTATCCATCGCTCAATCGAAATATACTTCTCAACCTCCGCACGGTGTTTCGCAAGCTTCTGGGTATCTTGCAGTTCGGATATCGCTCGGTCAAGTTCCCGTGATTTTCGGAGGATGTTGCGTTGTGCCTCTTCAAGCGCCTTCATCTCCCTCTCTACTTTGCCAAGCACCTTGCGGACGCTGGCAATGCTGCCGGAAGTCTTGACTGGCCGTAGCTTCTGCGGCTTCTTGCTTTTCAAGCAAGCGGCAAGTTTTTTGGCCAGCATGTCGGCAGCACTCAACGCTGCAAAGGCCGAGCTAGCGGTGCGCTTCTGCAAAAACTTTTCGAGATCGTCCTGCGCATACGGGAAGTCATCGACAAACGATGCGTTTCCCAAATCTTTCAAAGCCTCGTCTAGTTTTGTTTCAACATCCTCGATGTCGGAAGTTTGCTCTTCCTCGAAGAGTTCGCGGTAAAGCTGGATAAGTTTTTGCGCGCCTTTCGATAACTCTTGCTGGCAATATACACAGTGGTCGCCATTGCTCGGGTATTCCTCTTTCTCTGCAAGGCGTATGTAATCCTCGCCGGCATCAATAAACTTTTCCCATTCGTCCGACTCCATCTCAACAATCTCGTAATCCTCCAGGGTCTTGCCTTTCTTTGTTGTCTGTTTCTTTTTGAGCTGGCCGAATTTTTGAACCAGGCCGAACCAAGCTCGGATGTTTTGAGCAGATAGGTCCGCTTGAACTTGTAAAAGCGCGTCTTCCAGTGCCTTGAGTTTCTTTTGCCGCGTATCCAGCAGTTCGGACTGTTGATCGAGATTTTGCAACGCCTTCCGTTCTTTTATTTTCTTCGGGAGAGCTTTCTGCGCTTTGGCATCCCAGGTAGGAAGTTTGTTTAGATCCTCTGGCTTTGTAGCTGACGTTATCCCGGCAACAAACTTCCCGATTGAAGTGTCTTCATTGAAAATGTCATCAATCAAAGGCTTCTCATTCCCGGCCTTCTGGATGTCAGCCGCAAGGCGTTCTTGTAGTCCTTGCAGAGAACTGGAGAGGGCCTGAAACAACTCGAAGCCGTAGGGTTGGTAGGAGAAGCCGAGGCTCTTATTCAGATAGATCGGAATACATTTGCCGTCAAAAACCGCCATCTGGTCGAACGGAGCAACTTTGCCCTCGCCATTCCACTGACATACTGCGTCACTGCCGTTGCGCGCATATGTTATCTTCGCCTTGCAGCGATTTCGCGATTTGACGCTGTGGACGTTCTGCCAGACCTCTTCCTGCGTCCTGGAGCCCGCAACTCTCTTTAATATTCGTACAAACCCAGATTTGCCGCTTCCATTCTTGCCGTATACAACTGTCAGTTTGCTATGGAATGGAATTGTCGCACCGCATTCTAAGGCGTTCACCCCGCTCTCATGCTGCAAGCTTTTAAGGACAAATCCGGTCCCCTCAGTACTTTTTTGTCTTCCGGGTTGTGGTGGTGGGATTTCGATTTCCTCTGGCTGCTTGTCGCCTAACTTGTGCTCAGTCAAGAACTTCTTGTAAATGCTATCGAGAAACTCCCCATCTGGGCCCGAGCGTGACAAGAGAACCCGTCCGATAAGACTCTTCAACCACGCTTCCCGGCTCTGATCTGCGAGTTCCTGCAAATAGGTGTCGGCTCCGAGCTTTTCCGGAGTAGTTATTGGCATAGCAGATTATTGCCATAATTAAACCACGCTCCTCGAAAATATCAACAAAAAGGATCGTCGCTATCTGTCAGATTTTGGAGCCTGAATAGATTTTGCCACACCGTCTATCTGGTCGAGCAGTTCGAGGCGTTTCCTGTCGAGGCTTCGCAATTCCGCAATGAGTTTGCTGCGAGCGTCAGCGTTGGATGTTCTCCTCACTCTGCGAACTATCGTTTCGGCATGAGGCCCCAGAGATATATAGCTCAGCCAAAGTCCATCAACCGTTTTTGTGTACGCATCCTTTTTCATGGATTCAACATTCCACAACACTAGGTTGAGCATCATCAACAGACTATAAAATCTAAGCAGCGGCCCGCTGACAGGTAGCGCGGGAGATGCCCGTTTGAGCGGAGACCTCTTCCCACGAAAGACCCTCAGCCCGCAACGTTTTGATTTGTTCTGCGTTGACTTCCACCCGTGGCCGCCCTATTTGCTTCCCGCGTGCCCTGGCCGCTTGCATACCAGACTTTGTGCGGGCAATGATTAGCTGCCTTTCAAACTCCGCAATTGATGCGAAGATGCCGAAAACAAGGCGACCGTTAGGCGTGGACGTATCGACGCCCTCATGGAGCGAGACAAACTGAATTCCGAGTGCGTCGAACTCGCAGAGCGTGTTAACAAGCTGTTTGAGGCTGCGGGCCATTCGGTCATAGCGATAGACCAACACTGCATCGAAGCCCCGACGTTTCGCCGCTTTCATAAGGCGGTCAAGAGCAGGCCGAGATTCCTTGCTTCCAGAAAAGCCGGAGTCAATAAACTCCCCAGCGATCTCCCACTGACGACGGGCACAGTAAGCCTTTAGTTCGTCCAATTGGAGATTGACGGTTTGATCTTCGGTTGAACAGCGGCAGTAGATGGCAACTTTCACTTTCTTACTCCCTTCTTTGCCTTCGGGCGACCACCAAGCTTTCCATTTTCCCGACTGGCTCTAGCCTTTGCTTTTGACTTTTTCTCCCCCCGACAGACCGGGCAAAAACAAATCAACTCAACTTTGTGTTTGGGGCATTTCACGGCCAGAGATTAACCGAGCGTGTTGGGTTTGTCAACGAAGATTCCACCGTCCGTTTTGCGGACACAATAGTTTGGATAATTCAAAGTATTTCAAAATAGTTCAAGAAATCGGTTGACACTTTCAAGAATGTATGATACAATGGTGATCTGCTTGATTCTCATATATGTAGAGATTTAAAAAGCTTCTTCCCCTCCGTAACCGCTGTTCATTTTCCGGACAAGCGACGATCCAAATAAGCATTTTGATGGCGCGAACGCGCTAACCCTTGGCAGGGAAAAACAATCGAATTTCGGGGCAACCTGAAAACCCTACGCTATGCGTAGACCCTGCCAAGCTGGGAGCCGTGCCAAAAACGCGGCCCCAGCCTTTTTTATTTTCAATTCCACTTTTCAACGGAGCACTGCGTATGGCCGATTTTGAACGGGTTGAGCACAAGACTTTTGGGGGCGGGTTTTTACTTGGCGAGCGCCAGATCGACTCTGGCCCCGTGCTAGATGCTTGGTTCATCTCGGATGAGAAGACCCGCACAATTCTGGCCGAGCGAACCTACTGGACCAAGCCACAAAGTAAGCCGCTCGAATTCTCTAAGCAGAAAAGAAAATCCGCCTTTGCTCAATGGAAGAAACTTCACGGACGGCCAAAGGTAGAGGACTCTTCCCTTCCCTCTAAGACGAGGGTCTTGCGAGAGATAGAGCTTGATCAGGCGGCCTAACTCAACTCATGTGTCCGATTAGCGGACAAGTAATCCATAACGCTTGGATACTGTGATATAATAGGGGAAGCGCGAATAGCGGTCTGTGCGCCCCGGAGATTCTGGATATGACAGCCGAGAGATTGGAAGAACGCATTCAAAGCAAATACGAGAAAGTCCTAGACCTGCAAATGAAGGCTCAAACGGACAAAGAGTTTGAGAGCCTAGAGAGAGATTGGGAAAAGTGGTACCGGGCCGAATGCCGGAAAATCAACGAGAAATATCTGTTTTTGAAAGACCCTACCACTGGCCGCATTATGACGTTCAGCCGAAAATATCTCCCTAGCCGTAACCCACAGAACGTTCGGAAGTAGAAGCACGAAGTACAAATCTACGATGTGATGAAGGATAAGACATGATGCCAGCAAGCCTGAACAATGATGCGGTCGCCTCCCACGCAGCGAATGCGGCCACGATAAGTCGATGTGAGCCGATAGTCGAACGATTGAAGAGAGCAAACAGCGACAGGCGGGACATATGCGGGCAATGCAGAGAAGTGTGTATAGTTTCGCCTCTGTTGAGTTTTAGCTCAGATAAGGACCCAGCAATCATCGACTGGATTTGCGAAAGTTGCTGGAAAGCATTCTGCGGGTACTAGGGGCTTCTGTTTTTTGATTGTTACGGCATTGCAGGAGCCGTTTAAGTGGAGCGTACTGGCGGCCCGTTGATATGGCCGTGCCTAACAAATCAGGACGCCCGGACATAACAGATCGAAGTACAAATCAAGCAGGAAAAACCACAGATGAAGAAGTTCGACGCAATGGTAGAGCACAAGGTATGGGACTGGGACAACGAAATAAACCAAGTGATAGTCGCTATGTTCCCAATTTCTCCGGTCACAACAATAGGAGAAATCACGGCAGATTTGACGAAGGCTGGCCTTTCGCTACGCGAAATTCGCTCAGGTTTGCAACGACTCCTCGATGCCGGGATGCTCAAGCGCAAGCTGCTAAGCGGTCGCTATCTATATTCATCGGCCTTCGAGTAGCCCCTGAACTTTGAAGCCATAGGAAAAACAAAATGAAACAATTAGATGAAATGTTGGCGAAAGCTCTCGCCAAACACACTTGGGGCGAGATCATAATTACGCTTAAAGACGGCAAGCCAATTTTGTTGAAGCAAACGATTCAGGAAAAGGTTGAGGACTATCCCGCCAATGAAAACAAAAACTAACCCCCCACTCGAATCGGAATTCTATTGCACGACGGCTTGGCACATGGCGAGATTCAAGTCGAAATCAGCAGATGTTGTGTACGACTTCGCGTGCAACATCGCTTATAAGGAAAAAAGATTTTATGTGTCAGTAGAACGGGCGGCACGACACCTGGGTCTAGCTTGCAACACTGTTCGCCAAGCCTATAGGGAATTAACCGAGAAGGGTTGGTTTCGGCTGATCGAAGAAGGCCATTACTCCCCCAACGTGTACGAGCCTGTCCTAAACCATGATGCTTGGGTAGCGGCGAATCCCGGCCAATGTTGCGTGAAGAGTTCATTTCCGTGGACGCTCGAAAACGACGAACTCGGTCAAGTTATATGGGCGATCAGTGGCGGCAAGATCAAACCTAAATCGCACAGCATGAAAGCCATTCGCAAAATGATTAGAGAACTTGAGTGTTCCGCCGATGATGTTGCCGAGGAATTCAGAGAATGGTACCCGAATCAGAGCCATGCACCAAAGTACGTCTTGGGACATTTCATCAAACACTTTCGGGAACTCTCTAAAACAAAAGTACTCGCTATCGCTGCCTAAGCCACGGAGCCAGCTCCTAGTCCAGATACCCAGCCGTTGAGGGAGTTACTCCTTCAACCGTTGAGGGAGTTAGTTCCTCAAGCGTTGAGGGAGTACACCCGCAAAGTACCTCAACGGACGTTAGCCTAGTATTTGATTCTTAGCATTTGAATATAGGTTTTGATGTAAGGCTTTGATACCGCAAGCGGGATTAACCCCACGCAAAATACAAATAACTGGCGCTCTCGCGCCTACGGCCCCTAGCTCCGATCAGAAACCAAAACCTACAGCCATGTCAAAGGAACTCCTATGAAACCATTCCCTCCGTCAAAAGGTCTCCCACTGTCTGAGCGACTTCGGCGCAAGAGCAACCAAGCAAGGGGTGGCGACTTTGAAGCGTCGCGGCTATCTCATCAAATCGCCGCGCAATTTGGGGACGCTTTGCGTTCCTATAATAATTCAGATGGACTGCCCATTTCTCCGGTTCAGCAGTTCGCGCAATCTGGCGATATGCTAAATAATCCAGATAAAGATTTTCCAGGATGGGAAGCAATCCTTCCATGCCCGTTTTGTCCGCCATATAACCTCCCGCTGACAGCTACACTAGCTGAAATCGACGCGGTGTTAAATGGGGCATGTTCGGAAAACGGACAATAGCTTTAGACTCGCTCGTTGCCAACTGTCGGTACTATTTCTCTCGCTTCACGTACTCTTTGCAAGCCTCGCAGATGATGTACGAAACAGACCTATCCTCACGTTTGGCGATCTTCCGAAGTTTCTCCAGAGTCTCAGCATCAATGCGGACTGAAAACATTTTTTCTTTAGGCATGTTCTCTCCCTGGTAGGCGAATCGTGCAAGGCACTCTCGCGAATGCCCTGACCGTCGCGCCTAGACTGCTAGTAGTTCTACCTGCAACGAATTCACGGCATCCCGTAGATTGTTCTTCCCCTCTTGGACCATGCGGAGAAAATTAGGAGCATTCTCCGTACTGCCGGCCTCAGCAATCCAGATGCGCTCTAGGAGTGACGCGGCCTCTTTCGCTATACCGTGCGCGGAGAACTGTAACTGCATGAAGCGCGATAGCAGCGCGCCGTCTATTCCGTCCAGTGTGGTACACGTTCCGATGAATACAGTTTGCGGAGGAAACGCCGTCCGGTCAGTCTTGGACAAGAGCGCCATTTGCGCGGCCTTGCTTGCTGCGTGTATCTCATCCATGAGCACCACATGAAGCGTATTGTTGCGGGGAACGTAGTGGCACATTCGAGTGACTTCTTCAATCGTTGCTAGGTTGCAGGACTGAGACGGAATATGATGGAGTTCACCGCCGATAGCCTCGCACAACGCCAGAGCCATCGAAGTCTTGCCCGTGCCCGAAGGACCCACAAACAAAAAGGCAGCATTGGGGAACGGAGAGGCAGCAAATTTCGTCAGCACTTTCTTAGGCTTTTCGAGGCCAACAAAGTCTGCAAGATCATGCGGACGGTACTTCTCGGACAGCGAGGCCGGGAAAGCCAACCCGGCCTGAGCATTAAAGAGACTCATGCGACCTCACTTTCTGCCTTGCGGCCAAGGATGTAGTCAGAGGCTTTCTGAGCTTGTGACGCGGCAGAGAGAAGCAGTTTCGAGTCTCCGCGTAGTCTGTTAATCCACGATTGCAGATAAGCTGCACTGTTCTCGATCACGGCAGGAGAAATGCCAGTAACGCCGCACAGCATCGCGGCCCCAATCTCGGCAATCAGTTCCTCTTTGGAATAAGACTCAGAGCCGAATGTGTTTAGCTGCTCGATGCCCTCGCGTCCAATCCGAGACTTGTGGCCCGTGCTATGTGTTAGCTCATGGAATAGGGTTGAGTAATACTCTTCCGAGACTAGAAACGAAGACTTAGCGGGCATCCCTACAGAATCCGAGGATGGCCTATACCATGCGCGGTCAGATTGCTCAAACGTGGGACGGTTAGGCATTGCGGAGACGATCTGCTCGCACGATTCGATATCTGCAACGCGGGCAGTAGAAGACAAGCCGAGTTTGTCGGCAATGCCTTCTGTCTGTTCAAGGTTAAAGACGCTGTAATACCGGAGTAAAATAGGCTTGGAAGTCTTCTCCGTACCGTCCGTTTTGCGGACAGTTTTCTCTTGCCCGATGTTCCAGAACGTGACAAGCGAAGACTTCTCACCGCGTTTGATGTTTCCCCCTAGTTTCGAGGCTTGATTGTAAGTGAGCCAGTATTTCGAGCCGTAGCCTTGGGAACCGAGTAGAAACACGTTCAACCCGCGATACGCTTTCTGAGAAATGAGATTGACTGGCATTTCTGTACGCCAAGGTTTCCGCCAAGGTGCGACGCCATTCTGTAGCTGTTCGATGATCTTGGCTGTGACGATCTCGTAGACGTTCATGCGGCCTCGCTTTCCTGAGAGGCAACATGCCCGGCCCGTCCCAAGTCTTGGTCCATGCGCCGTTTGAGCAATTGCGCCAAAAGTAGCGCGTCGTAATACGCATCTACACAGTCAGCGTTCAATCCTTCCCGCAGCCAGTTTTTAACCCGATTGTGAACAGAGGGATTACTGAGAACATCCGAAATAGCAGGTAGCTTTTGCTGGATAGTCACTTCGTTTCTCCCTATTCGAGAATTTGAAAGTGTGGGATTGCCGTCCCATACTTCCACGAATCGCACACAATGTCATACATCCGCACACGCTTGTCAAGTGAAAAATAAATTTATTTTTGTGAGCAGTAAAATCAGCGGGTTGGCATAATCAATCTAGGCATGGGTTAGACCTATTCTCTGGCTCTTGCTTAGGACGCCGCTAGGATTGCCGTCCAAACGGCGTCCGTTTAAGACTTACCCGGTACGATCTGTCTCGAATCACAAATCAGCAAAACTCGGAATTTGCTCTTACTTTCCTCTCGCTTTGACCGCCCAAAAGGGTGTGAAACTCACGGCCCGCAAGTTACTGATTCGCTTGACCGCATTTTCTCTGATCGTACCCGCCCACAAACGAACGGTTTTGAGCAATGCGGACGTGAACGGGCAATGAGTAGAGAATGGCGCTCGCCCGACAAATCCGCTAGTTTACGGCCATTTTTCATGCACTTTCGGCTTGTCCATTTTGCGGACGATGATCTGTGTGTCTGCCTTCTGAGATTATTTTCTGGCTGGGAGTAACATTATTCCGTACGTACTTCGAGGCCGGGGGTGGAGCGCCCCGTACTCCCTCATTTCCTTACCCGTATAACGCGGTAAACCTCCCCCCGTTTATCGGTCACTAATCAGGTCTGTTATCGCTCGGTTATCAGGAAGTTTAAAACACCCGCCAGTGCGAATTGCAGCTATACAGGTCCAACGAATTCAGGTTTTTGGTCCCATACCACCCCACAGGAGAAAAAATGGATACACGCACCCCCCAAACGCTCGAACAGTATTTCAGCCTGCCTGACACCCCGGCACAAAGCTCGCCCGTAGGAAAGCTCATGGCGAGGGTCTTAGAAAAGAATCCGGCCATGACATTTGAGGAAGCTCGCCGGGAGTCTCGCCGTCTGCTAGATATTGCGGCTGGCCGTAAGCACTACTCTATCCCTGCCGTTCTCAGTCTTGAGGAACGGGCAACACTCATAGCGCGATTCAAACAATTCAAAGAGGCGGCCTAGAATGCCTCGACTCACCAAAACCGATGCTGCATTGCGAGCCGTAATTCTTGGGAAGGCTCCCCTCAAAACCAAGCTCGAAGCTCTGGCAGCCATCGAATATCCTTCCGAGACATTCTTGATGGAGCTAATTTCCTCATCGGAGACACATTCAAAATTAAAACTGAAAGCGACTGAGCGCCTAAAGCGAATTCAACACACGCGGGAAGTAGACCGAATCTTGGCTGAGGAAGCTCTGCGACTTGGTTTGACTGGTCCAGTAGCAACCGGATCGGAGAAGCCTGTAAGTGAATCTATCCGCAAAACGGATGGACCAAGAACAGATATCCCGGCAGTAACTCTCCCTGTGGTCGCTTCCCCTATCAAGCCAACACCAATTGAAGCTCCCGTGGGTTCTAAGGACCCTAAGCCCGCCAAAGTTCTCTCCCCTGCTCCCGTTGTAGACACGGCAACGCATCCCACAATGCCCGCAGACCCACAACCAATTTTCATTTTGCCGCGAGGCAGTTTTATCAGCCATGAGGAACAGGCCCGATTGCTACAACTTTTCCGCATCGTCGCTGATACAGGTAAGTCTGCGAGTCAACGCAGGGGCGCGAGATTCCAATTGGAACGGGTTGTGGCTATCCCAGATGCGGCCCGCAGTCTCTTCTCAATTTACTTATTGGCGACGATTGATTGGCTCGAACGAAATCCAGACCAAAGAATCCCAAATGCACTGGCTGGCGATTCTCCCGTAATGGAGGCAGACCCAGGCTACGAGGCATTCAGTTTCAACTTCTCTACAAATCAATGGATCAAGCAGCAAGTCGAGGAGGACAGAGCACGCCGTCAAATTGACCGCGCCAATACGGAGAATAAAGGCGGTGGAATGTGGGACGGATTGCCCGCAATTTAGGAGAACAGATGTTAGACAAAATTCAAGCTCTCGCGGAAGTAGTCCGAGACGAAAAAAGATCCGAAACTGAAAAAGTTACTGCGATTGCTGCATTAAGGGACTTGGCGGCAAGTGCTGAAACTTTCCATGAAAGGTCTACCGCATCTCGAATTATGGAAACTGTAGACGGCGTATCAGACCGAGATTTTGAAATCTCAGATCACTTGCTCCGTTTGCTTTATCTCGTAGATACGGAAGACACGCCAGAAAACAACGAACTTGCTCGCCAGATGTATCGAGAGCAAATCAAAACGAGCAGTCAGTGAGCATCGTCAAAGAACTCTTCGCTGCTGCGACTTCTCATAAATTAGGCTCTCTGAAATCAAAGCGAAAATCAGCATTTGAAAGGCTCAGGCAGTTGTCTCAGTACGGGAGTACGGAGGAAATGGCGGAAGCTCAACTGGCCTTAAATCACAGCCACTTATACCAAGTCAATGACGGAAACGTGGCCGCGATTCTGGAAGCAATCAAGAAGAGTGAGAACGATGGCTGCTAAGGAAGATCACAGCGCAAGATTGCAAACCATAATCTCAAGGTTGATGGCTCCCGGTAGCACACAGAAAACAGCAGATCAACAGACCGCAGCGTTGAAACAACTTCTTTCAGAGTTGTCCACTGGCGAGAAACAAGAAAACGAGTTTACGGAACTCCAAAACCGAAGGATAAAAAATGGCAACAAAAACACAGAAAATTCAACACATAAAGCAGCAAGCCGAGGATTTGTTTCTCGAAGAGGGTTTCGGGCAAATGGACACACGCGGACTGCCCATAAGCATGAATGAATTAGCACTATTGGACCTTAGAGACCCATTCGCGCCGGATGAGAAATTCGCTCCGCTTAATAACCAAAGTAAGGGATTTGGCTCACTCGCCCTTAGACGCGGGATCGAGGAATTGGCAGAGCGAGACCCAGAGGTTCAGCGGGTTTTACGGGAGCATGGCGTCGAGGACTTGCAGCGGCCCCGGTCCTTCAACACTCCGGGGTGGAAAGGTGAGATGCGGTTTGACCGTAACGCTTGGCACTTTACCGTTAAATCCGAAGAAGGAGAACAAAAGAGATTCAAGATTGCAGTGACGGACCCTGAGACAGCACAAATACAAGCTGCTCGTTATCTGGATAGAAACCGTGTCAACATTCGCGCCCTTTCCAAAGAGGAAGAATTATACGTCGCTCGCTTGGCCGGAATGGGAAAACGTGAGGATGCCGTGATGAATTTCTTGGCCTATTCCGTGCCGGATTTTCACGGAACAGATATAAGCACAGACCCGAAATACGCAGAAGTCTGCAATCAGTGTGCATGGTTCGTGTTTCTGCATGGGACGCCACAATTTCAGGACAGCAACGAAGCCAGAGAGTTTATGACCGCGTATATCGGCTCCCGCCCCGTCACAGTGGAGTTGCTCCAATATGCGTTCGCAGCGTACCAAGAGCACCAGAAAAAGCAGGAGCGCGGTCTGATTTTCGATCAAATCGAGAATCACGAAAACACATCCGAGTCAGAGCCAACGTATGAAAACTTAGATGCTCTTTCAGATGAGGAAATCTCCAGACTCCGCCAACAAACCCTACGTGAACGGGCCAAGAACATTCGCGCCGGGATTCTTCAATAGAGTCCCCCACAATTTCGAAATCGCTTCACAGGATTCTCAGTAGCAAGAATACAAAATCAAACGAAAGAAAATACATGTCGAATAATAAACAGAATAAAGAGCAGAACAACAAGATCGAGCAAACAGAAAACCAACGTAATCCGTATTTGTGTCGCCCCGAAGATTGGAAGGTTTCTACTCCTGACGCACCGTCAGAAATGGAAGTGCCAGCCCACGGCCAGCGTGGTGACAATGCACGCGAAGAAGCGAAGTTGCTCGCTGAACGACGGGCCACTGGCAAAGGTGTAGACCTTCCCACAGAAGTAGATAATGCTTCGGCTCCCCACCAAAAGTAGACAGGAATGTTAGCCACTGACGGATGGACAAATAGTTTCGCTTGCTACATCGCTGGCGCAGGTTTGTTTGTAACGGTGAACGGGGGAGTCGTTGTAAATAACGGCCAAGAAGTATTGGTGCAGCAAACAGTCCTCGCACTTGCAGCAAGCGCAACGAACTACATTTATTTCAATGTGACCTCAAATGTTTTGCAGGTCAACCAGACTGGTTTTCCAATGAATGTCATTCCTATCTCAACTGTAATAACTTCCTTCAATTTTGTTTCTGCCATTGTGGATAACCGTCCTGATTGGGTAATTCTTACGACGCCCGTTGGATTGGTCACGGCTCCGGGGACAGAGCTAACATCAGGAAATTTCTCTTTCTCTGGCTGGGGGACGGGAGCGAGTCTTACTGTCAACTCTGGTACGCAAACAGGATTTTCCATCACCATAACCGCCGGTACAAATCCCAGCCCGCAACCGGCTGTAACGCTGACCTTCAATACAGGCTATGCCAATCCTCCAATCTCAATCGCTAAAATGATTGGTGGAACTGGAATTTTCGCAGACATTCTCGCATCAAACACAACCTCTCAATCCGTTCTTACCTACGGCGGTGTTCCGCAGCCCGCAAAGACTTACGTGCTCAATGTTTTTGTTCTAGGGCAATAACGCGGGTTAAGCAGTTGTCAGCTCCTCAGTGTGCGGAACAGGTGTGAAAAAGTGCTCAAAGTTTCCAAAGGCGGTCACGCCGAAATTTAACTTGCATCTAGTAAGCGTACATGTATTATCCGCCCTATAGCTGTACCCTCCCTATGAACCATATCTAACCTGGAAAACTTTCATGTAAGGAGAAAGCAAATGAAACTTCGGACCCGATTAGCCCTCGGCGTCGTGTCAATAGCGGGATGCCTTGGGTTCAGTTATTCGCTTCATTCAAGGAGCCTTTCACCTTCACAACCGGCCACACAGGACTTTACCCTTCAGCGGGCTCGTGACTACACCCATGTTGGGGGTAACGTTGATTGCCCGAATTGCAAGGATTTATTTTCCGCAACGCTAACTCCCCCTATGGCGGGTGCAAAAATTATTTCAATCGTCTGGCTCAGGCGAAGGCCCACCGTAAACAACCACTGGTATAGGTGTCAGGCAGAGGCCAAGTGTGGGCGTCCAGAGTTTTCCAACCCCGCCAACCCAACCGAGGAATGTAACGGACAAACTTCGTGCCTAGTAAATAGAGCGACGGATGATGGCGTGGGGAGCTACGAAGACGATTTCCGCATGACCTACCAATAAGAGTCCGACAAATGCAACAGTGCCACTGGCTCCGGAGTCCGCAAGGCTCCGGAGCTACGCGGATAATACACAACGCTTAGAAACTCGCTCAAATCCGCAAAATGCATTTCGACGGCTCAAGACCTTCAAGAGCTGCACTGACTGGATTGTGTGGGGGATTTTACCCTCATTCATAGATTCGCGTTTGCCAAGCGCTGCGAGCCAAAATGGGCAGGCGAAACGCAGTGACACTAAACACGCTGCGAAAATAGCCTCAATCATCCGTCGGTCCCATTCATCTTGGCCTGGATACCAAGAACCTCAAGATTCAATAGCGCCGTGATTTCATGAGCAGAAACGGATTTGGGCAGGAAGAGAACAAGCCAGCCGCCGAAATTCCTCTCCCAATTCCCTCCCAGCGAAATTACTTTGTCGAGAAAGCGAGCGAGCCTTTCGGATTCGGCGACTTCACGATGGATGAGAAATTCAAGCCTTTGGAAACCCGCCCTTTTGACGATTCTGCGAAACCTCAACCTCCCATCGGGGAGCGAATCAGCCTCAATTATGTCCCCCATCGTGGGATGGGAGGCACACAGCCTGCTCAGTGCCAAGCGATAGAGACGGTCCCCCAGAGGCGTTAAGGATAGTTGCTCGACGCCTGACCGGAACTGAACCTCAACGCTGATCGGGCTGGATTCCACGCTTTTTAGCCTACCCCTTGTTGCGTTTCGCTGCCAACGAAGGAATTGACGAAAATGCGGTAAAATGTATGTCTGGGGGATTTTACCCTCAAGCATTAAATCGCGCCTGTACAGTGCTACCTGCGGAATTTGAGGGCTAGGCTAAAGGCGGCGCGGCGAGTCGGAAGTGATCTGTGAATTTCCCGCAAGAGTAGAACACCTAGAAGTTTCCGAAAAATTTGATACCATCCGGCCAGCGACACCGAGCAAGCGGAAAGGGCCATCTATGGCTCGCCGTGGGCAGGTGGGAACAATAGCAGTTAGTGGTCAGTGGTTTGTCGTTCGCTTTTGGAAATATCCGCCCGGAGGAGAGGACAGAATCCATGCAAGCGAAAGAATCTGTCCAGTCAATCCGAAGGCTTCAGGGTATCTCTCAAAAGGCGAACGGCGACGCAGAGCAAACGAAATTGTAGCTGCCAGTGGGGTTAACGATGCACAGCAATTCATCGAAGCCAACACTGGCGTTACATTTCGTGAGCAAGCGAAGTGGTTCTTGAATCATTCTATGATTCGTTACCGCAACCCCGTCAAACCCGCCACGATTTCGACGTGGCAAAACACCGTCGATAAGTGGCTCAACCCGAATCTTGGAGACCTTCCCCTTACGACCGTCAACAACTTGGCTGTAAAACGTCTGGTTGCGACGATGCATGATGCGGGTCTGTCTGCTAAGACGATAAGCAATTACGTTGGATTGGCAAAGCTGGTTGTGGCATCGGCTATTGATGATGACGGAGAGCAGTTGTTTCCGCGAAAGTGGAACCACGACTTCATCGACATGCCAGTGGTAGCGAATCAGCATCAGCCAACATTTAATGCAGAGACGATGAGTGCCATCGTTGAGAAGGCTAACGGGGAAGAGCAGGTGTTGTACGCTTTGCTGGCCGGAAGCGGTCTCCGCGTCGGCGAGGCTTTGGGGCTTGAAATTAAGCACCTCTCGCCAGAGTGCCGAACAATTACCGTGGAGCAATCCTGTTGGGAAGGCGACATACAGACTCCAAAGACAAAGAACGCATATAGGCAAATTGACCTCTGCACTCCTTTGGCTGATTTGCTTAAAGCGTTTGTTGGCGACCGTAAATCAGGTCTGGTATTTTCCAACCGTGCAGGCAAGGCTCTGTCTCAAACAAATGTGGTTCGCCGTTCACTCCATCCGATTCTCAAAGAGCTTGGAGTCGAGCAAACGGGCTTTCATGCAATGAGACGGTTTCGTACTACTTGGTTGCGAAAGTCCCAGGCTCCCGAGGACCTCATCAAATTCTGGCTTGGACACGCTAAACAATCTGTGACCGATAGCTATTCCAAGCTGGCCGATGATGAGGAATTTCGAAGGGAAGTAGTAGAGAAAATTGGAACTGGATTTGCTGTTCCGGCTTCAATGAGACCTATGAGACCTAAAATTTCGGTTGAAAGGAGTGTGGCAGTTGCGGCTTAACTCGCGGTCTTTATATGAGTTAAAGTGGCGCGCCCGGAGAGACTCGAACTCCCGACCTTCTGGTTCGTAGCCAGACGCTCTGATCCAACTGAGCTACGGGCGCGCGGTTTAGAAATATTAACATAGCGGCGCGCCGCTCATCCACTCGCGGCAAAATTCGGCGTTGGGTAGATTTCCGAGTACCGCGTTAATCAGGCGCGGACTGACTTTGTGATTCGGCGCCTGAACCTCCGCTAAGAGACCCTGTAAGAAGTTCGACGTCTCGGTCCAGAATGTATGACTTCGAAGGTTTGCGCTGTTTTACTCTCACCGCGATTTTCTGTCCATCGAGGAGTCTAAGAAACTCCTCGGCGTCCGGCCTAGTGGAGAAAAAACGTGCGTATATACCGTGCTGTTCACCGTCACACTGGTATTCGTAATAAAGCCGCGCCTCGTAACCCGCAATCGTTTTAGACGAGCCCCTTCTCATGGTTACAACTTCACCTTCACCAGAGACGAATGTCCCCTCCACTTTCGGCCAGTCTTTTGCGCGAAATTGCTGCCATTCGCGCTGATAGCGGCGGTTCCAGAGGATAAGAAGAATCACGATGCAGACGACAATCAGCCCGAAGAACACGGTAAATGTCGGGTCGTCGTCACGGTTCGGAGCGAAAGCAATTTCTGTGAGCATCAGAGCGACTATAGCAAAAGCGCGAAATGCAAACCTTGTTCAGTGCGCACATTCAGGGGAACGTGCCTGGTAAGTCGGGCAATCGGAAACTGGCCCACTACACAAAATTCATTGAGAAACCGGCGCTCGCGCCGCGCGTCCCGGAAAAACGCCCTCTACAAGTTGACCATCTTTCAGAACGGCCGTTCCGTTCACGAGTACGAACTGTATACCAGCCGAATATTGGAGCGGGTCGTCAAATGTAGCTTTGTCGATGATTCGGTCGGGATCGAATACCGTAATGTCCGCATCGGCGCCGACACGTATCCGCCCTTTGTCCTTGAACACGGGCGCCCTCTTCTCCAAGCGCTGCGCCGGCATCAACGTCATTTTTCGCAGCGCGGTCATTAAATCGAGCGCTTTTTCCTCACGCACGTAATGTCCAAGCACACGCGAAAATGTCCCCTGCCCGCGCGGATGCACCTTTGCTCCCGTGATCGGCATCCCATCGCTTGCAATCATGACGATAGGATTCGCCACGGCTGTCCGCGCAGCCTCTTCCGGTATCGAGTGGATAACTACGATTCCGCCCTTCTTCCGATACTTCTCAAACGTCTCCGCCGTCAGCCGCTCGCCGGTTTCCGCCCACTGCACGTCCTTGTAGGTGATGCCCATATTTTCCTGCCACCCGGGATCGAAAATCGCGGACTCCAGCGACGTGCTTCCCGCGGTGTACGGATAGCATTCCGTCGTCACATCCAGTCCATGCTTCTGCGCACCTGCCACCATCGCGATCAAGTCCGGCGTGAACTTCAACCCCATGCTCGTGATGTGCACGACGTGCAGCGGTGCCCCCGTCGCCACCGCCGCGGCGAGCACCTCTTCGAGCCCCGCCATTCCGGTCGTCGGCTCCCTCAATCCCGCGTAACGCAAATGCACGTGCACCGATGCTCCGTATTTGGCGGCGATCCGGAACATCTCCACAATCTCCTGGCGCGTTGCCCCCGGCGTGTAGTTCACTCCCATCCCCTCCGCCAGCGCGCCTTGTCGAAACCCGTTCTCCATGTCCCCCTTCATCGCGGCGAGTTCTGCCGCAGTTGCTTCCCGATGTGCCGCATCGCCCGTGGCCAGCATGCCTCCCGATGTGTCACCCAGAACTTTCATGCGCACGGGGATATGACCAATACTGACGCCAAAATTGATCAGCGACTTCCCTTCCCGTTTCGCATACCAACCTGCCACGTCGGCAGTTCCTGCTTCCAGCTCTAGCGAAGTCGTTACACCGTCATGCGCCTGGAATTGGTAGTTCCTTGGCTCCTGCCCATGTTCGTGCATATCGATAAATCCCGGGGCAACGACGAGCCCCTTCGCATCCATCGTCGTCTTCCCCTGCAAAGGACTCGATGAAATCGCGCGGATCTTCCCGCCGCTAATTCCCACATTGCGCACGGCGTCCAGCCCCGATTCCGGGTCCATCACTCGCCCGTTCGCAATCACCACATCGTATCTTTCGTCATCCGCCGCGAGACCTGCCCCGACCGCATAACTCAGCGCTATGCTCGCAAAAACAACCGCGATCGCGAATGCCCGCATTTTTCCAAATGACCCTAGCCGCATTTTTCCGCACCCCTTCCGCGTTCCTCGGAGCTTTGCGGCGCTAAGTCTCTTTCCCTGCGCAACTTCTGTCAAAGGAAATTTCAGGAGTTCCTAAAAACGCTCGCCGCAACAAGTACAAAACCGCAAGCGCCGCGCCAAAATTGCCTTCCTGAGAATTCCGCGGAAAAGAAAAACCCGGGTCGCTGGGGGGAGCGACCCGGGTGGGGGTTACTGCTGAGGGGGGCCGGAGGAAACTCGATAAATTCTTAGTTCACCTGGTGAACGGTCAGCATGCAAATTTTTCGCAGCTCTTCGTAGGTGAAAAACGTCTCTTCTTGTTCTCCAGCGCATTCCCTATGGCCTAATCCGGACTCATTCGAAAGACGCGAGAGTTCGTCTTCAGAGATTCCAAGCAACAGGGCCGCCCGTCCTTGCGTCACATACTTTGGCACTTGGCTATTCATCGTCATCTCCTCACGCGGGAAGCAACGCCATAGCATCTTGTTCCACAGCCAGGATCATCGCCTTATAAATATCCACGTCCCAGCCTTCGCCAATCCTCATTCGAACCGTTTCGCCGCCATCCTTCAGCAGTGTTCCCCTTAGTGGTACCTTGATATCGCCTAGCGCTACTTGCAGCACCACCGGCTGCCCCATCCATGCTTCGTAAGCGCTGTCCATTCCCCCTCCTGCATGATGTTCAGGCCTCGCTGACGGGAACAGAATCGCTGAGCGCACATTTTCCAACAATGGTACAGCGAGGGTACTAGCCTAGTAAGTTGGTACTGCCTGTTCTTCGAACAGGAATTTGTGTTGCTTCGGTACAGAAGTACGCACGTACTGTCTTTTCAGAACGCATGGTCCATTGGGCAATAAAGATGTGGATGGCATTCTTCTGGCATGACGCGTCCTCATCATTCCTCACTGAGCGCTGGGCCAGGCGCCCCGTCCGAAAGAGCAGGATTGGGCCTGGCTTTAGGTGGTGGGTTTTCTCGTGGATTCGCCCATCTCGGCGTCTTACAAGTCCTTGAAGAAAATCACATACCAATTTCCTGCATCGCTGGGACCAGCGTGGGCAGCATTCTGGGCGCGGCGTATGCCAGCGGTGCACCTCTGGCTCGTATCATCGCCACTTGCCGCAAGATTCGTTTTCGCGACATCGGCCGCTGGCGCGTTTCACGCCTGGGCCTCGCCAGCAATCACCGGCTGGGCGACCTGATCGAACAAGTTTTCGAGTCGAAGCGCTTCGAGGACCTCCAAATTCCCATGGCCGTCGTCGCAACAGACTTGGCCAACGGAGAACCCGTGGTTTTCACTCACGGAAATCTCTCCGAAGCCATCCGTGCGAGTTGCGCTTTCCCTGGCTTGTTCGAACCCGTCAAAATTGGCACGCGCTGCCTGGCCGATGGAGGGCTCGTCGCGCAGGTACCCACGCGCGCCGCACGCGATCTTGGCGCTCAGCATGTCATTGCCGTCTCGGTTGGCGTCGAAGATGGCCACCGCGGAGCTCCCTCTAACATCTTTCAAGTGGTTTCCCGCGCCGTCAGCGCCGCTCAAAAGCACCAACTCGAAATATGGGAGCGCCACGCAGACCTGGTTCTCAGGCCCGACGTCCAGTCCTTCGCTTGGGATGATTTCGACCGTGCCGACGAAGCCATCGAAGCGGGCGCTGCAGCGGCCCGCCGTGCGCTTCCCCGCATCCAGAAGCTCCTCAATCCTTCACAGGACGCCCAGGCTGAATTCCAGGCTCGGCTCGAAGCCCAAGCCCAAAGTTATCTGTGGCTCGCAGAGGCCTCTCGATGATTCGCCTTGGCGCTCTCGTCGCGGCCGTTATCGCTTCACTGCTTCTCTGGCATGAATGCGGAGAAGATGCCGGCGTTTTCTGTTACCGTATTGGTATCGGTGCGGTCACCGCTCTGCGGTCAACCACTCTGGTTTCAGTCCCTCTGATTGGAAACCACGTCGCGAGGACCCGCACAGCTTGCTCCAATCCATCCTCCACTTTCTCCACTCGCTCTATAGCCCCGAGGGGCTTCGAGAGCTAATCCGGTCCGGCGGCGCTCCTCTGGTTTGCACCATCGTCTTTATCGAGACTGGGTTCTTTGTTGGCTTTTTTCTTCCCGGAGATTCGCTTCTAATCACTGCTGGCATCTTCTCCGCAGCAGGCGTTATTCCGCTCAGGTGGCTTCTGCTTCCCGTCATGTTCTGCGCTGTCGCGGGCGATCAGGTTGGCTATTGGATTGGCCGCTCTGCTGGCGTCGCCCTTTACCGGCGCGAAGACTCCTTCTTCTTCCGCCGGAGCCATCTTCAGCGAGCGCACGATTTCTACGAAAAATACGGTGGTCGGGCCGTGATTCTGGCGCGCTTCGTTCCCATCGTTAGGACGTTCTGCCCACCCGTTGCGGGCGCGGCAAAAATGCCGTATTCGCGGTATTTGGTCTTCGACATTTTGGGCGGTGTCCTCTGGATCGGCGCTACGATCCTTGGGGGCTTTTCCCTTGGCCACCTGATTCCCAATATCGGCCAGTACATCCACTATGTCATTGCAATCGTCGTCTTCATTTCGATTTTGCCGCCCATTATTGGCATACTCCGTTCCCGAAAGACTCCGCGTAACTCGTCCGGCTCGACCGTCACTAGCGGCAAGACGAACTAACCCATGCCACCCGCCAAAATCAAAGCCATTATCTTTGATATCGGCCGCGTCCTCGTCCGGGTCGACGTCGCGCGCGCCATGCAGGGTCTGGCGTCGGGAAGCGCTCTGTCTTCCTCTGAACTGTGGACTGCCATTGAAAAAGACCCGCGCTGGCCCGACTGGCAAGAAGGCCGCATCTCCGCTCGAGATTGGTATCTTCATCTAAATAAGCGGCTTGGCGGAAACCTCACTTTCGAGCAATTCACGGAGGTGTGGAATCGAGCTCTTGACCCCACTCCCATTCACGAGGACGCCTTTTTTGAAAGACTGTCGAAGCACTACCGCCTCGCTCTGCTCTCTAATACAGACCCAATCCATGTACGCCACATGGAAGCTACCTACAGCTTCTTCTCATTCTTTCCCATACGCATCTATTCCTGTTCGGTCGGCGCAAGCAAACCCAATCCCTTGATCTACCGCGAGGCTCTCCGCGCTCTCAGAGTCCAGGCACAAGAAGCTGTCTATATTGATGACATTCCAGCCTATGTCGAAGCCGCACAGCGTCTTGGGATGGCTGGCATTCAGTTCCAGTCACCGGCTCAGTTGACTTCCGACCTGAAATCCCTCGGCGTCGATCTTCCCTGAATGGGCTGGAAGCGTAAGAAACTCCGAAATGTGTCTTTCTCGCGTAAAGATTCCTAGGACTAGTACTGGCTTGTTCAACCGGTCTCGCCGCCCTCTTCAAGCAACCCTCATTTATTCATCAATTTACGAAGATGTTCGCCGCTTGTTCCCTGTCCCTCCTTTGGCTTGATAGTTGCAACCTCTGTGTTACGGGCCGATTAAAAATCAAATCGTTCGCCCACATTCGGGTGAGGAGAAAAAACTTTTTATGGTAGAGGAACACATCATCGAAACTAGAAACGGTTCGTCTTGGCAGTTGCCCGCGATTATCGTACTAGGATTGGTCGCGATTGCCGGCTTGGGATTCGGCTGGAACGCTTCCGCAAAGCTCGACTCCACGCAGCAAGCCGTCACAACGGAACTCAAGACCACGCAGCAGTCTGTTCAGCAGGATATGTCTTCATTGAAAGACCGCATTGCTCAGGATGAAAAGGCCAATTCCGACCTCCAGGGTGACCTGAAGGTTGTTACAGACAAGTTGAAGATTACCCAGGGGCAGCTAAAGAAGGCTCGTCTACAGGCAGAAGAAGCAGCGAAGCAGAACGACGAGACGACTCAGAAGCTCAGCGCTCTTGACACGTCCGTGCACACCGAGCTGGCCACCAAGGCAGCCCAGGATGACGTGAAGAACGTGGACACCAAGGTGACCGCAGTCAGCGCCGATCTCAACACCACCAAAGAAGACCTAAAGATGGCAAAGAGTGAGATGGGCACGCTTATCGCTCGCAACCACGATGAAATCGACCAGCTCCGCCGCCTCGGCGAGCGCGACTACGTCGAATTCACCATCGCGGGCAAGAACAAGCCCCAGAAGGTCGGCAACGTTACCGTCGAACTGAAGGGCGTCAACGAGAAGAAGAATCAGGTAAACATCGCGATGACGGTCGAAGACAAGCGCTTCGAGAAGAAGAACCGCGCTCTTAACGAGCCTATTTTCTTCTACATCTCCGGCACGCACATCCCTGAAGAGATCGTCGTCAACAAGGTTGGCAAGGATCAAATCAGCGGCTACGTCAGCATTCCCAAGGCGAATGCACAGCCGGCCAGCACTTCCACCACTTCCGGAAAGTAAACAAGAATAGCAACACTCGGCCATTTAGGCCGTCGAGGCGGACAAGCGGGCAGGAACTCCTGCCCGCTTTTTTTTGTGAGCCTTTCCCACAGCCAAAACATCCAGACTTTTTGGAGACCTTGCACGGTTTACTCTCAAACTCCGCTAAGATGGAAGCTCACACAGCGGAGAACGGATTGCGCCAAACTTCATTCATTCTGTACATCGCCATTGATGACATGCTTCCCGCCCGTGGAAAAAGCGTCCCTGGCCTCGACGAATTCGCTGCCGCCCTCGATCACCATGGCATCCCAACTGTGTGGCTGACCAGCCGTACCCGCCTTCAAATAGACGAACCCCGCCGCAAGCTGGCGCATACACACCCATTCATTGCCGAAGACGGGTGCGGCGTATTTCTTCCTGAGGATTATTTTCACTTGCGGCCGCATTCCTCCACTTCGAGGCCACGGGGCACAGACACCGTTCGGCTCGGCCGCTTCACGTGCCTGCCCATTGCCGAGCAGCAACCCGCTGCTTCGGACGCCTTGGAGACTCTCGCAGCCGAAACCGGCGTTTCGGTTGTATCTCTTCGTTCACTTCCGCCGCGCGAGTTAGCGCAAAACACAAATTTGCCACCGCGCGAAGCGGAGCTAGCACGCCAGCGTGATTTTGACGAACTTTTTTTCTTTGCGGGAGCCTCTCAGCAGGACGTCGAACTGTTCCAAGCGGCCGGGCGTAGCCGAAACGTTCAGCTTCGCCCGCGAGGCGTGCTTTGGTCTCTGGCCATTGGTGCCAGCGTTCGCCGCTGCGTTGGGGAACTTTCCAAGCTCTACGACCGCGCTCTACGCTCGCACGCTCGCACCATCGGAATCGCCACGGCGGGCCAAGAGGAAGCTCTATTTGCGGTATGTGACCGAGCGATTCTTCTTACGGATAAGACGGCCCATTCGGCTGAGGAAACCTCCGTTCCGGTCAGCAAGCAATCGCATCGAGTAATGGAACTACCACTCCGTGCAGTCGACACTTGGGATCAAGTCCTTGCAAGTCTTTCCGCAAAACACTAGGAGCCCGCCAACCGCTTTTTAACAATCTTTGGAAACAAAGTGTCAGGAATGCGACTGCATTTCCTCATCGAGGAGCCGCTACGCGCCGTATCGTTTTTCTGCAACTGTCGCAAAGCCTATGTTTTCGCGATGATAGCGAATTTCCCTTCATCAATCTTGGTGGCCCTCCGATTGCCTTTAGTTAGGTGGGTGTCAGACACAGGAGTACGCATTTAACCTCTCGGTTTAGCACGCGTAACTGGGAAATTCGGCGGGCCGAGTACTAGGAGAACCCTAACTATGGCATGGCTTATTCGCAAGCTTCGCATACCGGCCTCTGAATCTTCCATGGGAATCGTTTTGACACTTTGCATCGTAACCATGGGCCTGATGTCGGTAGCCCTGCTATGGCAGGCTCAGATCATCGCTAATCAGCGTGAAGCTATTCGGTGGCTCGAGACACTTAAGTTTGGCGGTTAGTTTCCTTGTCCGGCCCCTGCTAAGGCCAGGCGCGCGTCCCTCCGCGTGCCTGGCTTCCCCTCGTGCTCCCAGTTGCGCAGCTCTTTGTTAGTAATACGCTTCCCTGAAGAATCCCACGCGACTTTCCAGCTCACTTGTGTTTCAATGTCTTCGCGGGGGATTTCTGATCCTTGGGGGATACACCGTGAAACGTATTTTGAGTCTTCTCGCGTTAACAGTTGCACCGGTTCTTCTTGCATCTGGGCATCAAACCACTCCGCAAGCACAATCGGCGTTTCCGTCAACCAACAGCACTGGCCAGTCACAATCATCCAATGCAGCTTCCTCGCATGATCGGCACCATCGGAAGCACCACAGGCGACGTCACCATCATCACGCGAGTTCCACTCAGCAATAGCTCGATATCTGACAAAATCAAAAAGGGAGAGCCGGGCGGCTCTCCCTTTTTCTAGTTTGCTGTGTCGTCTCCGAAGCGCGCTAAATGCACGTATGTTTCGAGAGCGACGCGCACCGCAAGAGCGGTGTGTTCAGCTTTGGTTCAGCTCTAAGTCCGGTGGATTCATGTCCCCTCCGGAGCTCCTTGAGCTCTCAACTCCGATGTACTCCCTTGCAGCGTGATTTGCAACCGTAGAAAGATGCTGCGCATGTGTGGGAGACAAACACTGCAAATATGACTTCCATCGAGGTCGCGAAATCTCGTTTGGTTCTTCCGCAATGCCCGGCCATCGCATTGATCATGCAAGTGAATTAGCTTCGAACGAAAGCGCCGTCGCGTCGCTTAAGAAATGCGCAGCGACTGTCGAAATTAACCAGTGACGACCTAAAGGAAACGTGGGGCTGTGGACGTCAAACCCAAGAGCTTACCGAAGCAGTTCGTCGGAACCGCGATGGTGATAAGCTTCCCCCAATCGGGAACGGACTTCCGAAACCACAGGAAGTAGTTGTAAGGGCCAGCCGTGAGGATGAGGGTGCAAAGGAGAATATCGGATGAATGTTTTGTCGAGGAAAACGGCCCGCGGCGTTGGAGCATTGGTGCTTATTTGTTTGTCCGTGACAGCCGCCAGGGCGCAGACAGCTACTTCGCGAATCGTGAGCGCCGCAAATAATTTCCTTTCGACGCTTGATGCAAAACAGCGGCAAAGCGTGCTCTTCGCATTTGATGACGAAAAGCAGCGGGCAACCTGGTCCAACTTGCCAACTTCGTTCGTCCCCCGCGGTGGAATTCCCCTGAAAGACATGAATCCCGCTCAGCGTTCAGCCGCTATGACGCTTGTGTCATCTGCACTTAGCCGAAAAGGATTTGAAAAGGTTCGGCAAATCATGGAAGGCGACGAGGTTCTCAAAGCCACAGATAACGGCCAGCCTCCGCGCGGCAACAACGGCAACCAGCCGCCTGGCGGTGGCCCGCCGAATGGAGGAAATCGGCCGCCTTTCGGCGGTCCACCGAGCGGCGCAATGTTTGGTAAAGATCTCTACTACATCTCCATCCTCGGCAAGCCCTCCGAAAAAGAGCCATGGATGTTGCAGTTTGGCGGTCACCATCTGGCGCTCAACATCACCATCGCCGGGGAACGCGGCATCCTTACACCGACTCTTACAGGCGCCCAACCCGCGCTCTTTACCAGCAACGGAAAAACCATACGGCCCCTTGGCCCGGAGAGCGACACCGCATTGGCTCTGCTCAACGCTCTCGATGACAATCAGAAGAAACAGGCAATCCTCAGCTACAAGCTTGCCGATCTCGTGCTTGGTCCAGGCCAGGACGGCAAAACCATCCAGCCTGAAGGCTTGAAAGCAAGCGCAATGAACGGCCGCCAACGCGCCATGCTTCTCGATGTCATCTCCCAGTGGGCGGACATCATTCACGAAAGCGCGGCCGCAGCCCGCATGGCCGAGCTCAAGGCCGATGTCAACGAAACGTGGTTCGCCTGGAGCGGTCCGACCACCGCCGCCCCCGGAAAAAACATTTCGGCTTACTATCGAATTCAAGGCCCGCATCTAGTCATCGAATATGCACCGCAGACGCTCGGCGGAGATCCGTCAATGCATGTCCACACCATGTATCGCGATCCGACGAATGACTACGGACGAGGGCCTGTCGCGAAATGAAGACGAAGCTCGTCGCCACGGCCGCAATTCTGCTGATGCTTGGCGCGGGCGTCCTCGCGCACAGGCTCGATGAGTACCTGCAAGCCATCATTCTTTCCGTAGAGAAAGACCATGTTCAAGCGTCCATGCGTCTAATACCGGGCGTCGCGGTTGCTTCCAATGTGCTCGCGAGCATCGACACGAACGGAGACGGCATCATCTCGGAGGCCGAGCAGCGAGCTTACGCAGAGCGAGTGCTTCGCGATCTCTCGATTACGGTTGACGGGAAGAGCGCGAGCCCCACACTAGTCTCCCAGAAGTTCCCAGCGATCGAGGAGATCAAAGCAGGGCTCGGTGAAATTCAGATTGAGTTCACTGTGGAACTGGCGCACGGTGGGCCGGAACGGAGGATAGTTCTGGAGAACCATCACCGGAACGAAATATCCGTCTATCTGATGAATTGTCTCGTTCCCCGCGATCCCGATATTCGCATCGTCGCGCAGAACCGGAACGAAAACCAATCGTTCTATCAGCTGGGCTACGCTCAGGCCGGCGATAGTTCATTGCCTGGGTTTTGGAATGCGTGGTCCAGCTTTCGTCGACGGACGGGCGGCGGCGGCTTCGCAAGCATATTTCGTCTCGGTATGCGTCATATCGCCGAAGGTACAGACCATCTTCTGTTCTTGCTGGCGCTGCTTCTGCCGGCGCCACTCCTCGCTCTAGGTTCGCGCTGGGCCGGATTCGCAGGCGCGCGTCAAAGCCTTCTCAAGATTTTAAAAGTAGTGACAGCGTTTACCATCGGGCACTCCATCACTCTGGCGTTAGCGGCGTTGGGGCTGGTCCGGGTACCTAGCCGCCCCATCGAAGTGTTGATCGCTCTATCGATTCTTGTTTCCGCAGTCCACGCGCTCCGTCCACTCTTCCCCGGACGAGAAGCACTCATAGCGGCATTCTTCGGCCTGATTCATGGTTTAGCATTTGCAGCAACCCTGGGAGAGTTAGGGCTCGGACGGTGGGAGCGTGTGGCCGGCATTCTGGCGTTCAACCTGGGTATCGAGACGATGCAACTGATCGTGGTTGCCGCTATCATGCCGCCCCTTGTTCTGATTAGCCGAACACGTGCGAACCCATTTTTAAGAATCGGTGGAGCGCTTTTTGCGGGTTTCGCATCCTTAGGCTGGTTCGCTGAACGGCTGCTAGGCATCCATACCTCTGCAGACGCTGCTGTCGATAGTGTCGCTCATCACGGTGTCTGGATCGCTGGAGGCTTGTTCCTGCTGAGCGTTGTTTGCTGGCTAAATTCTCGAAACCTTCCCCGGTTTTGGATGAATTCTAAACAGCGAGGCTTCCTACTTGCCGCGGCACACCGAGGTCCGAGAACGGAATAGATAAAGGCGACGATATCCAGAATGGATGATCACAGATCCGGGAGTGGGCTGGCAGACTGGCCTACAACGCGCAGATCGGGAAATAAATAAGTTCTAAAAGGTAGCCGTTGTGGTTTGTAAAGGACTGATTACTTGATGAAGAGCGTTTCGCGAAGCTGATCGCGGCTGACGAACGACTTCATCGTGCGGAAGCGGCTGAAGAGGTCTTGGATTTCGCGGTTCTGGTAGACCTTCTGCGCGGGGCACAACAAGCTCGCCGAGATAATCTGTAGAGAGTTTGAATCCGCGATGCGGTAGCGCTGAAATCCTTCGGGCTTTTTACTGTGAAACAGTGCGAAGACCACACCACCGGGGCGAAGCAATTCGGTGAGATTCGCTATGGTTTGTTTCGCCAATGCGGGCTCCAGATAATCGAGCAAATCCCACACTAAGACGGCATCGAACGATGAGCGAGGATATTGCAGATTGGAATCGAGGAAACGCACGGCGCGCCCTGTCGGAGTCATGTCCAGGGATTCGGAAACGACGCCTGGGCCGTTGAGACGCGCTTCCTCTTCCTTCAGAAAATCCTTCCACTCTCGTAAAATGTCTTCCGAGGATACGCGGAATCCGCGTTCGATGAAAAAGCTAAGGGTGGTTTGCCAGGCGGGCCCGAGGTCCAGCAAGGTTCCTCGACCAAGCCCGTCCAGGTTCCACAAAAACTCTTTCAAACCATTCGACATCCGCGTTGAACCAGGCGCCTCTGGCGGACGTGGCGAACCCACCGCGGGAACCGGAGCTAGACTACGCGTTCTTCCATTTTGAGGAATCGGCCGCGAGACCTCGCGGCCTGTACCACTTCCGATGCCAATGCCGAGTTTATGCAGGAAGCTCATGGATCAATCCGCCGCCGTTCCTGAGTTCAATGAAATTGGGCCGGAGGATTTGCCTCCTGAGGGCGAGCCACCCGCCGCAGCCGCAGCTTGAGCTTCCCCGGCTTTGCTTGGGTGTTTGCCGGCTTCGACCTTGCCACGCAGCATTGCGCCATCTTCGATGGCCAGCCGGTCTGTCTGTACTTCACCGGTAACTTGCCCGGTGCTCCAGAGTTGTACTTTGTCGCGCCCGGAGACTTTTCCTTCAATCTTGCCACGAACAATCACTTCGCGAGCGGTCACATCGGCTTTCACGTTTCCATTCGGCCCGATCGTCAAGCTCCCATTGGTGAGATTCAGTTTTCCATCCACTTGACCATCGACGAAGAGATCTTCGCTTCCGGTGACTTCACCCTTAATTCTGATGCCTTGACTAATGCAGGCAGCCGCCTTCGAAGAGACCGGTACTTCTCGCGGCGTCTCCCGGATGGGGGCCGAACTTGAATTTGGCATGCTTGTGGCGCCCGAAGGTGCTGTGGAAATCTCGGGCACTCCTTGAGGCTTACCGTCTTCTTTTTTCCACATCTGACACCTCGACCAGTAAAATTGGATTTTCGAAGCCGCCGATCGAGTGCTGGGAGGAACCGCGACTCAGAAGCGTGAAGATAGTACAGGACTTAGCGGCTGTAAACAAGTATGCGGGGTAGCAAATCTAGCGTGTTTCCTGAATCGCTATACCATAGCTTGTAGTTTCAGTCCGGCTATATCCACTACGGATTGCGATAGTGGAGGCGCTCCACCCCCTGCGCTTGCATCTCTAATCCCCACCGTCCTTACCGTGATTCCCCATGATTACTAGAATAGTTACTATCTTCTATTTGAACAATTCAAAGTGATTAAATCGACCTTGAAATGGTCCATCATCATCGCAGGGCTTCTTGCGAAAAAGTATCCGACATGTGATTTGCCGCCCCGCCTGCCCTGCTATGGGGAAATTATCACCGCGCTGCGGCGTTTGATCTAATAGATTGGAAACTACAGGCTCACGAATTCGGGTCTAAGGCCCGCAGGTGTGCGGCTGCCTGTTCAGGCAACTCCGCGTTGAAGTATACCTCTTTGATGCTGTAGGATTTGCTGCGCTTTTCTACAATTGGCATGATTTCGATGTGCCAGTGGTAATCTTCCGCAAGCGTTTTCCAATAGCCGGCCAATTCGCCTTTCTTGCTCTTGGTGTTCGGCGCCGTATGCACCACCAAATGATAGGCCGGCGCCACCTTTTCTAGCCTGCGCAGCACGCGACCGAGCAGCGCAGCCAATTGCTTGCGGTTCGATCCAGGGCGCGGCTGCTCGAAAAGCTGATTGTGCCTGCGGTGCATCACCCAGACTTCATATGGTACGCGGGATGCGTACGGGCAGAGCGCGTAATAGTCTCCTTGCACGTCTACGATTCGCTTTCCCTGTTTCTCCTCTTGCTTTACGAAATCGCAGAAAATGCATCGTTCTTTGTCTTTAAACCAGTCATGCGCGGCGTGCAATTCGTACTTAATTCGCCGCGGTACAAATATCGTAGCGGTCACTTCGGAATGTGCGTGCGGCCACTCTTCCCCTGCCATCACGCCCTGATTCTTGAATACGCTTACATATTTGAACCGGGAATCCTTCTTCAAATCGGCGATTCGCGCTGCCCAGACCCACAAGACACGCTCGATCTCTTCGTCGCTGAACTGCGGGAGCCGTTTTTCGTGGCTCGGCGTCTCCACGACAACCTCGTGGGCTCCGAGGGGCCCCATTTTGTCGTACATACCCTCGGCCAGTCGCCCCGGATCCCCTTCCACGTGGTACAGCGGCTCGGGATGAGGCACCACGCGGACCTGCCACGGTCCTTCGGCGGGCCAACTCAAAATGGGCTTTGATTTTTCGATTCTTTCGGGTTCAAACGGACACTCAGCGAGCGATTCGCCGCCGACTTCCCGCTGGCCTAAGATGATCCAACTTTGTGTGATGGGGTCTTTTCGGAGTTCCATTCCGGTTTCTTCAGCAGGTCTCGCGTTTGCTGTGTTGCACGCAGCAAAATCGCGTGCAGCATCCAGAAAAATCGACTCGCGATGCTTGCAGCAGGCACTCACGCATGCGCGTAGTTTGTTTCTCCCCTTCACAATTGTCAAGCGCAGTGAAACGCACTCTTCGGTAATTGAATCGCCCGCTTGCGGAGAGCTAGTATTTTAGACATGCGCCGAACACGGACATTGCTATTCGTTTCCGCCGTTTATGTGTTCGCTTTCATTCTGGCGTATTGGGTTCCCCCCTTCATTCACAGGCGAGAATTTGATCAAGCTTTTTCTGCTTTGTGCAAAAATCCGATCCCAGAAAACGCTGCTGCTCTTCGCATTCAGCAGCATAAGAATGAGCTAATTCATCTTGAAGATTCAGCGATAGGAGCTATGGTGCTGCTTGTGATTTTTTCTGGAATCTACGAGGGCTTGCAAATTGGCAAGCGCTACTTCTTGGGCAAGAGACGCCCACAAACTTCGCGATGATTTCTACGCTCTCCTCGCATGCTATCCTTTCGCACGGCATGCAAACCGATATCCAGTTTATGCGGGTGGCCATTGAGGAAGCTCGCGCTGGGGCTGCGGCAGGAGAAGTCCCCATCGGCGCGCTAGTGGTCCACGACGGCAAAATTCTTGCCCGATCTGCCAACCGCACGATACGCGACTGCGATCCTACTGCCCACGCCGAAATCATCGTGATCCGTGAAGCAGCTCGCCTCCTAAATAATTACCGCATGGCTGGCACAACTCTATACGTCACGCTAGAGCCCTGTAGCATGTGCGCGGGGGCGATCATCCAAGCCCGCATCCCTCGCCTCGTCTACGGCGCGGACGATCCAAAGGGCGGTGCCGTCCGTTCGTGTTTCGAAATTCTCACAAAGGCCACTCTCAATCACCAAGTGGATATCATTCCGAGCGTCCTCGCCACCGAGTGTGCGTCCATCCTGCAATCCTTTTTCGCCGCCCGCCGCTAAAACCATACTAAGCACCGCTAGATTGCCGGACGACAGAACCCTTGCTACGATGGGAGTGGTCACGACCGCGGAGAGGTGACTGAGCGGTTGAAAGTACTCGCCTCGAAAGCGAGCGTACGGGAAACCGTACCGTGGGTTCGAATCCCACCCTCTCCGCCACTCCTTTTATTTTCTTGTACTTGCAATGTATGGTGTTTATCAGAGACGAAGGACGAGAAGGATTGGAGTCAGAAGCATTCACACCAGCTGAAATCCATTCCGTGATTAACGCGCTTACGTGAGAAATGCAGCCTGGTACGGCAGAGTCAGGTAATCCGACTTCCAAGGACCTAGGCTTGGCACTGCGGTTTTTGACAGTAGGCACACTCATAGGAATCAGAAATAATCCCTCCTGCCGATTCCCCACGATTCCGATCCTCTTTTACGGAATTTTAGTAGTGGAAGAGATCGCCTAGCAAACAATCCTACTTGAATACGTAAAGGAGCGTTCTCAATGAGACTTAAGATGATGGCCGCCATTTTCAGCGTGGCCTTGCTGTCCGCAAGCACATGCATTGCCGCGGACGATAATGAAGAAAAACGTGAGAAAAGCCGCAAGATGTCAGCCGAGGCCTTGCAGGATTTGTACAAGCTGGAACCCACTTCTCAAGCAGCTATACAGAAAGCGGCGGGATACGCCGTTTTCGATAATATGGGGGTGAACGTGTTGTTGTTGAGCACGGCACGCGGATCAGGACTGGCCGTCAGCAACAAGACCAAGCAAGAAACCTTCATGAAGATGGCTTCAGCAGGTGCCGGCGTGGGCATGGGAGTGAAAGATTATGTGGTGGTGTTCGTCTTCGAGAGCGACAAGGCGCTGGGACAATTTCTGGATTCCGGCTGGTCCGGTTCAGCGCAAGCGGACGCTGCGGCCAAAGCAGGCGAGAAGGGCGGAGCTTACTCGGGAGCGGCTGAAGTTGCCCCGGGGGTATGGGTCTACCAGATAACGAAGAACGGCCTGGCTCTCCAGTTGACCCTGCAGGGTACGAAGTACTACAAGGATGACAAACTGAATAAACCGGATAAATCGTAGCAGTGGATCACCATAGGAATCAGGGCAACGCAATTCGCTGCGATGAACAGCTGCAAGGCCAGTTTGTAGGCTTTCTCTATCCCGCTCATCGTATCTTCATATTGCGGTCTTGCGATGCTTTCACCTTGATTCCAGCCATGCACGCGCGGAACGCCGGCCCGTGCGGGTCAGCCTCCTGTCTCCAAGTCGCAACGTGACACATTTCGTGAGATACGGTGTCTTGGAGAACTTCATCCCGGAGATTTGTTCTCCAGTCAACGAGCACAACAAACTTGCCATCGTTTTCCCGGTAAGTCTCGCCCAGGTAGTTGTATGCGGTCAAATCCGCCCACTCGATTCGAACGGGTGGCAATCTGTTGTCGAAGGCCAATTGATTTAGCTCTTGATATTTGCTCGTCAAAAACTTTGGCGAGCGCCTGTGTTCCTCGGGAGCTGCGCGCACGCCTCCAACAATTGTAAGCAAGCCAATAGTGAAAATGGCGATGTTAACGCGCAAACCCTTGGATGGTGTGTTTCGCTCTATAAGCAATTGCTGTGTTGCCGTCACGCGCACATCAGGCTTCGACCGGGCAGCGAAGTCACGCTTGCGCGGTCGATATGATCTCGACGGCCTCCACGCTTTGCAAGTTACAATTCTTGCCTTACCGCGGTCGTTGCTCTGAGGCAATGAGAAGGTCGGCAGGCGTATGTGGGATGCTGAACGTCTAAGTCCCAGTAAACGCGAAACGGAACAAGTTGCTCCCAGTCCCCAAGTTACCCGTAGGCCGACTTCCTGGGACTTAGGCCATCTCTTCGGGGTATTTAGGGATTTGCCTGGTTGTACGAATGCAGGAAAAGGCCCATATGTGAAGCCGGTTACACCGTCAATCGTGAGCCGGATGGCTTAAATGCCGTGCGTTTGCCGATCCATAGGTCAGCCGAGGAACGGCGTCACAAGCATGGCCAAAGCATCCCTTCCGAGAGGCACGAATGAAAAACCAACTGGATTTCATCAAATCAACCATCATAAGAGGATTCGTCTTCCTCGTTCCGGCAATTATCGTCGTTGTAGCGTTGGGTAAGCTGATCGGCGCCCTGAAGGTATTGGCCAAAGGGCTGGCGCCCTTCTTCGGAATCGAGACATTGGTTGGTGGGCTAATGCTGGACATCCTCGTCTTCGCTCTGAGCATTTTGCTCTGCTTTGTTGCGGGATTGCTTGCGAAACGTGCAACCGCGAAACGCGTTCGGGAAAAAATAGATGCCTATCTGTTACACTCCTTCCCTGGATACGCCATCATTAAAGGCATCGTGGAAAATATGCGTCAGACCGAAGAAATCGTCGAAACCTTCGTCCCGGTTCTGGTCTCGTTTGACGACAATGTTCAGATTGCCTTTGAAACCCAGCGCCTACCCGGCGACAAGGTTGCCGTCTATCTGCCCGGAGCACCCAATCCATGGTCGGGTTCGGTCGTCTATGTAGCCAACGAAAGAGTTAAACCGCTCCCGATGACGCTTACCGAAGCGGTCCGAAACATTCGCAGCCTGGGCAAAGGATCGATCGAAATCACAGTCCCCAAATAAACCGTCGAAACTGCGCTACTTGTTTGAGCAGTGACACGGACCGCGCGGAAGATGACGAACACAATCATGCCATTCAATTAGCGCGTAGTGAACATCATTGGAACCCGTCAAGAAAAATCCCTCGAAGATTCTGCAAGGTCCGAAGCAGAAGGTGGCGCTGGCTCTTTTTAAAAGACGAAGTTGTGCCACCCGGCTTACCAGGACCTGACAATTTACCGAGCGGACTCCTCCTAGCGCCTAGCGTCGTCACGAAAAATGCAAGAATAAGTGGAAGTCGTAAGAGACATCGCACTCTGTTGGCTGGAGTGTGGGTTAGAAAAAGTAACGATAATGAATGCTTCCGAGCCACAGCGACCGCGTTTCACTGCCATATTCGGTGCGCATGCCAAGTCTTTGCCAGACGGTAGGCTGGGCTTACGAGAAGTCTTGCTGTTAAATCTGACAGTTGTGACCGAAGACGGGGCGGTCGATTATGACAGGTGCAGGCCTAAACCAACTTGGTAGCGCTAGCAGTCCTTTTATTCACCTTGAGGCTCCGAAACAGGTGAAGCGTGCGCGGGAGCTTGCCTTGCATGGCTCGACTAAAACTCCTTTTTCTCGTAAGTACTATGAGGGTGGTATTCGGCGGAAACCTAGCCTTTTGTCAGGATTCACCGCTAAGCAGGGCTGCCAAGATACATTTGTATTTAATGAGGGTCGCTCAGCGTTTCCTCTCATTCTCATTTGTACATTGGGAAGTTGGATTTACGTGAGCGTCCGCGTCCTTGCCTATTGAACATAAAGAAGGTTCTAAGGGGTGAAGATCTGAATCTTCTGCGACCAGCCGGGTACACACTCCGCATCCTCCTACAAACAGCAGTTGACATTTTGTTGGACGAACGGAAGTGGGGAGTCTCGACAAGGAGCCAGTACAAGATTTCGAAGTTGAAGACGGTCATAAGCTAAAGATTATCAGCGACTTACAGAGTTCAGAACTGTAAGTCACAGAGCGGAGCTCCGTGCCACTTAACTAAGCAGCCTCGACCCGAAGCCGAGATTTAGAGTCGCCCTAAGATGTGAGCTACACGCGGGATCAGTACGAAGACATGCCCCGCTAGACACTCACCAGTGGAGACGTAATACGTTGGTTCCGCTTTACTCGACCACTCCCGATTTGAAGGGCCGGTAGTGGGCATTCTCATCGTCGTTGTTTTCCTTTTTGTGTATTCCTGAAAGGGAAACAGGCTTCTATTCACCCAAGGCCCCCTGGAAGGGATGGACCTCGGTCGCACCGGCTTCGGTTGCAACCGCCGACTAACGAGACGTGGATTTGAGCTCAACAATTGTCATCACGCAGTTACGCGATCATCTGCCACACTTGGGAATTCGTCTATGAAACTAAAAGTGACTGTAGTTACTCCGATTTTTCCAATACCAGCTCAACCTTACCGTGGGCACTCAGAATATGAGACTGTCTTAGCACTCTCGAAGCACGCCGATGTAAACGTTTTATGTCCTTTTACTCGATATCCTAAATGGTTTCCGCCACATTTCGACTACCGGCATCCCGACTTGTCCTATTCTCCAGCGGGCGTGATTGCACGTTACTTCGAGTACCCGGCGCTGCCCGGGGTAACGAGATGCATAAACGGGTTAGTTTGCGCAAAGTATCTTGAGGCCTATCTTCGTGAGAGCCCACCAGACGTTGTCTGCAACTTCTGGCTCTATCCGGAGGGCTACGCGACTGTTGTAGCGGCGCGCAGGCTTGGCATCCCCTCAGTGGTCTGCTCGATAGGCTCAGACTTAAATCGCATTGCCGATCCGGTTTCCAGATGGTTGACACGGCTAGCAATGAAGCGCGCAACTTTTGTCGTCACCAAGAGCGAGCACCTGCGCCAGCGTGCCATCCAGATGGGAATCAGCGCATCAAAGGTCAGGACGATTCGCAATGGCTGCGACCCGGTCGTGTTTCGAGTGGGAGATCGGAGCGCCGCGCGCGCGCAACTGGCCATCAACGATAAGGACGAGTTCGTGCTTTTCGTAGGCCGTTTGGATGACAAGAAGGGCATCTTCGAACTCCTCGAAGCCTTTGCTTCGCTTGCGAGCCATCGTCCGAATCTGCGTTTGGCGTACGTAGGAGATGGCCCCGGCGGCGAACTGCTGCGAAACAAAACCAAGCATCTTGCGCTAGAACGGCGAATCTTTTTTCCGGGTCCCTGTTCTTCGCAGAAAGTCGCAGAGTGGCTTGCAGCTGCCAATTTGCTTGCCCTTCCCAGCTACAACGAGGGATATCCCAATGTTGTCATCGAAGCGCTCAGCTGTGGACGCCCCGTGATCGCGACAAACATCGGCGGAATTCCCGAAATTGTCAGCGCATCGTCCGGCATTTTAGTTGCTCCAAGAGACTGGCAAGCCCTTGCCGCAGCTATCGATACGGCGATGGAGCGGAATTGGGATGAACGGTCAATCTCTGAACAATTCCGCCGGGGTTGGGATGACGCCGCTGGCGAATTGCTCGGACTCTGCGAGCTGGCAGTTCGACAACGAATTGAAAAATGTCCTCCGCCCGCGAAGGCAGCTCCGGTGCTGAGCCAGTAAGAGATTCGGATCGGAATACACGCGCTAACGTGCAGCTCATCCACAATTCGCAAATTTGGGGTCCAAATTACCTCAAGCAGCGCCTGCGGCAGATTACGCAACGCGCCATGCCTCCGCTGAAACGGATTTGGGTGACCCTTGCGGACCATTACGAACCAAGGTGGCTACACGTCGATTTGAGCACCGCCCAGTCTCGTGTGGCTTTGTGGCGGTCTGCATGGCCTGCGATTGCGAAGCGATGTAAGCCCGACTCTCTTGGCAATACACCTCGGTATACCTTTTTCTTTCCGGAGGAAGAATATCATCCGACCTTGATGGCCCCCCTCGCGGAAATGGTCCGCGAAGGTATCGCGGACGTGGAGGTCCATCTTCATCATGATGGCGAAGGCCGCCAGAATTTTATTGACCGGATCACGAGTTTTTGCAACGTGTTGGACCGGGAACACGGTTTGTTGCGCAAACGTGATGGAAAACTGACGTTCGGCTTTATCCATGGAAACTGGGCTCTGGACAATTCGAATCTGGACGGCAGGTGCTGCGGTCTCAACGATGAAATTAGAATTCTGCGTGATCTTGGTTGTTATGCAGATTTCACTATGCCGTCCGGCGATTCTCCAACCCAAGCGCGCATGGTGAATTCGATCTACTACTGCTACGGCGATCCCCATCGGCCGAAATCGTACGATCAAGGTGTACCCGTTACACCCGGCGGTGGCGTCGAGGGAGACTTGCTCATTATTTCGGGGCCTCTCGGAATGCGCTGGAGAGACCGACTGCTTCCCCGGCTCGAGACCGGCGAACTTCGCTATGGCAACGTGGCCACACCGTATCGCGTACGGCGGTGGGTGGACCTATCGCCGCGTATCGGCGCCGATAGCTTCATCAAGTTGTTTACTCACGGTGCCCAAGAACGGAACTCCTCTGCCTTATTGGGAGGCGTACTGGAATCGGGCTTCAACTTATTGGTAGAAGAAGCAGGCCGGCGCGGGTGCTCCATTCATTTCGTCTCCGCGTGGCAGATGTATCTCGCTATCGAAGCCATTCGGCGACGCCGCGATCCGGTTGCCGCGGCGCAAGCCGGCCAAATCGAAGCCGTTGGCGCAGCTATCGAGTCCACATCATGACGAGTATCGGCATCATTGGGTGCGGGAAAGTCGCTGACGCTCACATCGCGAGAATTCAAAAGCTGAGATGCGCATGCCTCTTCGAAACCGATGTTCAGTAATTGAATTTGCGGGCAGAGGTCGCTCTCGGAACTGAACCGTTATGTGTGGCATCGCCGGCATTTTCAATCTCGATGGAGCGCCCATTGACCAGGAATCCCTGTGGAGAATGATCGGGATGCTTGCTCACCGTGGTCCTGATAGTGCCGGAGTTCACGTGGAGGATAGCGTTGGCCTCGCGCATTCCCGGCTCAGCATTATCGATCTCGCCCGTGGGCAGCAACCCATGTGCAACGAAGACTCTTCACTATGGATCACGTTTAACGGTGAGATCTTCAACTACGTGGAACTGAGGGATGAGCTGGTCCAAAAGGGACATCGGTTCGCTACTCGATCCGATACCGAGGTCATCCTCCACCTTTACGAGGAAAAAGGTGAGGACTGCGTCCGATACTTGAATGGACAGTGGGCTTTCGCCATCTGGGATAACCGACATCGCCGTCTCTTCCTATCGCGCGATCGCCTAGGCGTAAGACCCCTCTTCTTTACCCAAACGAACAAGGCCTTTATTTTCGGTTCGGAGATCAAGGCAATCTTCGCTCTTCCAGATGTGCCGAGAGAAATAGATGTCAACGGGCTGGATGAGGTGTTCACCTACTGGTGCACCATTCCTCCGACGACCCTCTTCCGAAACATAAGCGAACTGCCGCCGGGCCATTCCATGACTGTGGATGCTGGCGGAGTTACGTTCCGCCAATATTGGGATTGTCAGTTCGAGAGTACGCCAGCGGTTGTTGAGCCGGGTCAGGAACAGGCATACGCGGATGAGCTCCTTGAGCTCTTGATTAACGCGACACAGATTCGGCTGCGCTCTGATGTCCCGGTTGGCGCACACCTGAGCGGCGGGCTGGACTCGACTGTCATCGCCACGTTAGCCAAAAGATTCACGAGTACTCCGCTGCGCACTTTCTCGGTCACCTTCGATGACGCCGAACTCGACGAAAGTTCATTCCAAAGGGAAGTGGTGCACTTTCTGGGTACCGATCACCAGGAACTCCATTGCAGCAAGAATCAAATTGGAGAAGTTTTTCCCGATGTCATCTGGCACACCGAGAAACCGGTGCTGCGGACTGCTCCGGCTCCCATGTACCTACTCTCGCGGCTAGTGCGGAACAGCGGTTACAAAGTTGTGGTAACTGGTGAAGGGGCCGATGAAGTGCTCGGCGGCTATGATATTTTCAAGGAAACTAAGATCCGCCGTTTTTGGGAATCTCAGCCTGATTCCGCGTTGAGACCTCTCCTGCTCCGCCGTCTCTATCCGTACTTGCGGAATTTACAGAACCTGCCCGATGCTTACCGCAAAGCATTCTTCCATATCAACGTCGACAGCAATTTGCAGCCATTCTTCTCGCACATCCCGCGCTGGGAGTTGACCTCCAAGCTGAAGATGTTTTTCTCTGGTGCCACACGCGCGGCAATTACCGGAGACGATGGCTACTCCAATATCCGGTCGCGGCTGCCCACATCCTATTTGTCTTGGGACAGTTTCTGCCAGGCGCAATACCTGGAGACGAAATATCTGCTGCCCGGATACATCTTATCGTCCCAAGGAGACCGGATGGCAATGGCGCACTCCGTGGAAGGTAGATTTCCATTCCTCGATCATCGGGTAGTCGAATTCGCTTCCCGGCTTTCGAGCCGTTTGAAAATGAAAGTGCTGAATGAAAAGTACCTCTTGAAACGTTCTGCAGCAGGTCTCGTTCCCCCTTCGGTGGCCAAACGGCACAAGCAGCCCTACCGGGCGCCGGAAGCCTGCAGTTTCCTTCAGCCAGCGGCTCGCGACTACGTAGAGGCACTTCTTTCACCCGAACAAATAGCACGCGACGGCATTTTCGATGCGCGCTTGGTCGTCAAGCTCCTGGAAAAGTTTTGCAAGGGGGCCGCCATCGGCGTTAAGGACAACTTGGCGTTGGTCGGCATTATTTCCACACAGCTTTTAATGCATCAGTTTATAAATCATTTTGAAAGCAGGGCGTCATCCCTTGTTGCTGCATGACGAATTGAGAAAGTTCGTGACAGACAGCTTCATGTTTGGGGAGCTCTACGATGGTTTCTCCGATGGAGACTCCTTTCTAGAGCAAGGCATCATTGACTCTACCGCCGTGCTAGAGCTGATCGCTTTCCTGGAAGAGCGGTATGCGATCAAGCTGCAAGATCGAGACTTGATTCCAGACAACTTGGACTCGGTTAACGGATTGGCGCGGTTTGTAGAAAGCCGTCTTCAATCGCACTAAAAAGGGACACCGAGATGCAAGTCGAATCGTTCTTAGAACTAGCTTCCGCCAGCTCGCCGAAAAAAACGGCTTTAGTATGTGAGGGCTTCAGGTTCATGTACGAGGAACTGGAATCGAAGGCCAACCGGTTGGCGGGTTCACTAATCGCTGGCGGCGTGGAGCGCGGCGATCGAGTCGTCACCTACCTTGAGAATTCCATGGAAGCCGTCGTCTCGGTGCTTGCGATTCTAAAGGCCGGCGCCGTGTTTGTTCCAGTGAATCCGACAACCAAAGCGGACAAGCTCTCCTATATCCTGAATGACTGTCGCTCCACTGGACTAATCACTGATCGAACAAGACTCGGCACGCTCTTAAACGATAGGGCTGGCACTCCTCATCTCCATGGGGTCTGGGTTGCAGACGGTATCCCGCACCAGAAGCTTGCGACCGCCAAGCACCTATTTGATCTGACGGCCGAACTTGACGATGACAACTTGCCCGCGGTCCCTCCCGCCAAAAAATGCATTGATATCGACCTCGCAGCTTTGATCTATACGTCCGGCTCCACCGGGCGCCCAAAGGGTGTCATGCTGACTCACCTGAACATCGTGTCCGCAGCCACTTCGATCACCAACTACCTCGAAAACCGGCCCGACGACATCATACTGAACGTCCTTCCCCTGTCTTTCGATTACGGGCTCTATCAGATGCTGATGGCGTTCAAAATCGGCGGAACACTCATTCTCGAGCGTTCTTTCGCCTACCCTTACCGCATAATCGAGTTGCTCAACCACGAGCATGTGACCGGATTTCCCATTGTTCCAACAATTTCAGCGCTCCTTTTGCAGCTTGATCTTGCCGCACATCAATTCCCGGCATTGCGCTACATCACGAGTACAGCGGCAACATTCCCTACGGACCATATCCGCCGTCTGCGGCTGCTGCTCCCCAATGTCAAGATTTTCTCCATGTATGGCTTGACCGAGTGCAAGCGCGTTTCCTATCTGCCTCCCGACCAGATCGACATTCGCCCGGGCTCGGTGGGCCGCGGAATGCCCAACGAGGAGGTCTACATTGTGGATGACACGGGCCGGAAGGCCTCCTACGGTACCGTTGGCGAACTCGTCGTGCGCGGATCAAATGTAATGAAGGGTTATTGGGATTTGCCGGAAGAGACGGACCGCATGCTGAAACCCGGGCCCCTAGCCGGAGAGAAAGTGCTGCACACCGGCGATCTCTTCCGAATGGATCAGGAGGGTTATCTCTACTTCGTTGGCCGGAAGGACGACATAATCAAAACCCGGGGCCAGAAAGTCAGCCCTCGCGAGGTGGAAGAAGTCCTGCACGCCATGCCCGGAGTGCTAGAGGCCGCGGTGATCGGCGTTCCCGACGAAGTATTGGGTGAGGCCATCAAAGCTATGGTCCGTCTTCGGGCTGATGTGAGGCTGACGGCGGCGCAGGTCATTCATTGGTGCTCCCAGAGACTGGAGAATTTCATGGTGCCCAGCTTCGTTGAATTTGAGGGCGAGTTTCCAAAGACCTCGACTGGAAAAATCAACAAGCGGAAACTGGCGAGGGCCGGAGTCACCCCATCCGGCATACCGATGAGTTCGGAATAGTCACCGTGAGCATTACAAGAACAACATTCTCGGCTGAGGTGTTGGACATCGATGCCGCCGCAATCTCCGCTAGCATCGAATGCGAAATTCGCGACATCGTGGTGCGGCTGTTGAACCGCAAGGGCGTGGTCGTTGCCATATCTGGGGGAATCGACAGCAGCGTTGTTGCAGCTCTTTGTGTCAGAGCTCTGGGACCGGCAAGGGTGTTCGGCTTAATGCTGCCCGAAGCGGATTCGTCGCCGGACAGCCTTTATCTTGCCAATCTGCTCACGCGATCGCTGGGCATTCGAGCGAAAGTGGAGGACATTTCCGGCATTCTGACCGCGGCTGGCTGTTACCAGCGTCGGGATGAGGCTATTCGCAAGGTCATACCGGAATACCAAGAAGGCTTTAAGTGCAAGCTCGTGCTACCCGACCAAGTGAACGAGAGCGCGTACCCGATTTTCTCCGTCGTCGTCCAATCGCCGCTGGGTGAACGCACGAAAGCCCGGCTGACTCTGGATTCATACCTTGGAGTTGTGGCGGCGACTAATTTCAAACAACGCACTCGCAAGATGATGGAATATTACTACGCGGACCGATTCAACTATGCGGTTGCCGGCACCCCGAACCGCCTCGAATATGATCAGGGATTCTTTGTCAAGAACGGCGACGGTGCTGCCGACTTGAAACCGATCGCCCATCTCTACAAAACGCAGGTCTACCAACTGGCCGCGCACTTCGGCATACCGGATGTGATTCAGAAGCGGCCCCCGACGACTGACACTTATTCGTTGGACCAATCGCAGGAGGAGTTTTATTTTCCGCTGCCCCACGAACGCATGGACCTCTGCCTCTACGCGAAGAACCACCACGTCCCGCCGGAGGAAGTTGCGCCCGTAGTCGGGCTGACTCTCCAACAGCTGGCTCGTGTCTACCGAGTGATCGATTCAACCCGTTCAGCAACACGGTATCTGCATCGTCCGCCTGTACTTTGTGAAGAAGTATCCGAGGTGCAGCATGACCTCGGCGTCTGAATCGTCTGCCGCGCGTCCCGCTCGCATTCTCCTCCTGGAGAGCGGCATTGGCCCGGGGAGATCGGTCAATTTTACCCGGGGCTTTGTTCTTCACTTTGACTGAATACGCAGTAGTTTCTGCCGATCTCGAAAGAGACAGACAGGTCATTATCGACTTGTGGCACCAGAACCTCGTCGATATCGACCAGCTCGAGGAAAAGTATGACTGGCATTTCCTAGACAATCCTTTCGGACTGGGGCAGATTTGGATCTTGACGGCCGATGGCCACGCCGTCGGCACGACATCGCTGGCCATCCGCCCACTGAGAGTAAGGGGCACAGATACCACGGCTGGGATGGCAGGCGATCTCGCCGTGAACAAGGACCACCGCTTTCTTCAGCCAGCCCTGACGCTTCAGCGGGCGTTGATGTCGTCAGCGCACGTTGGAATCCGAATGCTATATGGTGTGCCAAATCCCAGCGCAGCCTCAGTCATGAAGTATGTTGGCTATCGCGAATTCTGTCCTATTCACCGATACGCCAAGGCCCTGAAGATGTCTCACTATCTGCAACGATCTGGGAAGCTCGGAGCTATGGCACCAATCATTGGGAAGATCGCCGACCAAGGGTTGGCAGCCTGGCAGTCGATAGGGTGGCGGCAGGGTAGACTCGGCACGCAGGTTTTGCATAGTTTCGATGAGCGATTTGACGAGCTTTGGGGTCGACTTAGTTCTAGTCAAGCGACACTTACCATTCGCAACCGGAAGTTCCTGCAGTGGCGTTATCGTGATTGCCCGCTGCGCCAGTATAAAACGGTAGGTTTGTTGACGGACGACGACTCCAGGCTACTGGGCTACCTGATCTATTACGTTGAGGCCAATTCGGCTGTTTGCGCCGACTTGCTTGCCTTGGGTGGCGCGGAAAACCTCGACTGCCTATTGTCATTCTGGGCAGCCCAAGCCAGTGACGATGGACTGGCGTCGCTCTCCGTTAGTTGTTCCGACGAAGCTCTTGCCGACACCCTGAAACGTCAGGGCTTCTCCCAGCGATCGATTGTTTCGGCGAGCAAGCCCGGCCGAGCGTCGCGGCAAGAACGAAGCAAGACGCTCTTCACTTACGATCGGCACGCCTCTTCCGAACCTCCCATTGCAGCAAGCTGGTATTACACCGACGGAGATTCTCTTTACTAGGTTTGGCCTGCGGGTTTCTTCTTTTAATGGTGCTTTCCAATGAAAATCGTTCAGCTGTTACCCAGCCTTGATCTTGGTGGAATGGAGCGGCTCGCTGTGGACCTGGCGCGCCAACAAATCGCGGAAGGTCATCAAGCCTTAATTTATTGCACCTCCCATGCGGGTGAATTTGCGCCAGAAACCGAGGCCGCTGGCGTGCCGGTTCATTCTTTTGGCAAGGGGAAGGGGTTTTCCTTACGACTGATCCGCGCGTTAGCAGCCAAACTCCGATTGGATCGCCCCGAGGTGTTGCACGCTCACAACGCACTGGTTCTCCACTATGGGATCGCCGCTGCGCTCTTGGCCGGTGTCCCCGTCGTCGTGAACACCCGTCATGGCGGAAATCTGAATTGGGATCCGCATTGCGAACGAATCTGGCGCCAGTCGGTGCGGTGGACCGATGCCGTGGTCTTCGTTTCAGAAGCAGTGCGAGAGTTTTACGTCACCAAAGATCGGCTCTCGATAAACAATACTTCGGTCATCTACAACGGGATCAATGTCGAAAAGTTCTTCGCACATCCCGCAGCCCGTCTTCCTCGATTTCGCGTGGGTTCCGTGGGACGTCTTGTGCCCGCTAAAGACCATGTGACTTTGATTCGATCCTTTGCGCTGGTCGCGGCGGCGATGCCCGATGCGGAGTTGCACATCCTCGGCGACGGCCCTTGCCGCCCGGCGATTTCTCAAACCGCTGAATCACTGGGAATTGCGAACCGGGTGTTTCTCCATGGCGCCAGCCACGATGCCCCCGGCTTTCTGTCCACTCTCGATCTGTTTGTGCTTTCCTCGGTTGATGAAGGTTTGCCGATTTCCCTGATGGAGGCCATGGCCGCTGGCCTGCCTGTGGTTTCAACGAAACTTCCCGGCCTCACGGAGTTGGCTCCGGCGAGTGTGGTCGCGGGCTATTGCACTCCGGGCCAGCCGGAATCACTTGCCGAAGAAATCCTTCGGGCTGCCAGTCGGCCTGATTTATCAATCCTCGGAGAAGCGGCCCGCCGATGGGCGCAGAAGTTTAGCATCCGGGAAACCTGGCGTCAGTACCGGGCCCTGTTCGAAGCTAGCCTCGCGAAAAAAAGGCGTAGCACAGATCAACGGAATCGAGATCGAAACATTCGAGCGGCGGCAACCCGGGTTACCTCGGCTTAGTTCCGTTTCCTGTCAAACATCCTTCCAACTTATCGAAAAAACGGGTCCTTACGGCTGACAGCCGAAACCGGAGAAGCGGAATGGACCCCTAAGATCATCCGGAAATGGCAGTAATTCGGATTCTTAATCTCCCATTGTGGCTTGGTGTCTTTGGTGTCTGTTTAGGGCAAAAATAGGCCGCAAACCGTTGAAAGTATTGGAACCATTAAATTAAGAGAGAACTGAGAAATCGCCGGTATCCATGAGGTCTATAACTATGTTATTGATCACGGAATAGGATGCCAACAGCAGCTAGGTGAGTATCCTGCCCTCTCCGCCATTTTTTTCGCACTTCAAATTCAGATCTTGCTAGCTGGGACACGCGGGCGGAATCACCGCTACGGTCAAGTAGAAAGAGCGCATCAGGAGTAGCCGGTGCCCGAGCGTCGCTCTTGAACGATGGCTTCCAGTAGCTTTTCCGCGAATGACAATTCGCCAGGCGGCACGGAAAGTCTTGGCCGGATTTGCATCGCGATCCGATCAGCCATGGCAAAGCGCACGTCCGCGGGCAGCGAACTTCGCCGGTTCAAAAAGGCTTCGATGAGCGCAAATTCCTCGGGAGCAAGCCGCTCCGGCGGAGTTTCCGAACGCGCGAGGAACTTCCCTCCGACTGATCCGCTGTGATTTCCGAATCTTCGCTTGACACGCCAAACCCAAGGGAGCAGTATTTCGCCTGTATTAAACCCATTTAATACGGGCCGTCCCCGCGGCCAGGAGGAAGCCGTGTTCTCTTCCAACCCCCGCATCTCGTTCCGTATTTCACTCGTTTTCATCCCCGGCGCCTTGTTTGCTCTGGCTCTATTCCCGACGCTGGTGCGGGCACAATCCGCCTACGTGCGGGTCAATCAAGGTGGCTACGAAACCGGCGAGACTCCATTTCGGGCGTACCTGATGTCTAAAATCGCCGAAAGCGGCGCGACATTCAAGGTGCTCAATTCGAAGGGAGCCACAACTTATTCGGCCAAAGTCGGCGTCCTGCTCGGCACATGGAGCCACAGTAAAACGGAAACGTACGACGTCTACGCTCTCGATTTTTCGGCTCCCGGAGGAGACCTCTACACCATTTCTGTGTCCGGACCGGCAAACGCCGCTTCGCCGCAATTCGCCGTGGATTGCCCCGAGGCGCTCTATTCTGGCCTGCTCTTGAACACTTTGTTCTTCTACGAAACACAACGCGACGGCGCAAATTTCGTCCGCAATGCCCTGCGCACCGCGCCCGGACACTTGAAAGATGCAAATGCGGAGGTTTACCAGACGCCTCCACTCGACGCCAACGACTTCATCAACAACGTCCCGCCCGCGCCGCCGCTCGTGCCTGCAAAGCTTCCGAACATTGATGCGTCCGGAGGTTGGTGGGACGCCGGCGACTACGAGAAATATGTCCAAACCACTAGCTATACCGCGGCACTGATGCAGATAGGGGTTCGCGATTTTCCGAATCAGATGGGCGCGTACGCGCAGGTGAATCCTTCCGCGCCGCCAGGCGCCGTTTCTTTCGCTGGCAACAGCCATCCGGGAGCGCCGGTGTCTTCCGACTTCACGAGCGAAGCCAATTTTGGCGTCAACTGGCTGCTGAAGATGTGGGATGACAAAACCCAAACGCTCTACTACCAGGTGGACAACACGCAGGATTGGAACTACTACGGCGAAGGCGATCCCAGTTCGACCAACCCCAACTGTGGCGGAACATTTTCAAGCCTCTACTGCCTCATCACCGAGTACGACATCTGGACGCTTCCGCAAGCTGCCGACAATTTCGAACAGCCTGGCGATCCGCAAGCCTGCAACCCGTTGACTACGTTCTACATCTGTAATCGCCCGGTGTACGTGGCAGGTCCGGCCGGATCGCCTATCAGCCCAAATCTTGCGGGCCGTTTGGCTGCGGACTTTGCATTGTGCTACCAGCTCAACCGCACCACGAACGCAGCGCTTGCGAATAAGTGCCTCAAGAATGCGGAAGATATTTTTGCGCTCGCGAACACTTCGTTTCCGGATCCGGCGCCAACGGTCGATTCGGGCTCATGCACGAATTGCTTGCTGACCATCGCTCCGTTTGACGGCTACCCCGAAAACGTCTGGGAAGATGACATGGAGCTTGGCGCAACCGAACTGTACTTCGCGTTGCAATCCGCCGGCGGGGCCAAAAACCTTCCTTCCGGATTGCCGCACACAAATCCGATGGACTATCTGAAGCAAGCTGCGCAATTCGCCAACAATTACATCACCAATATTTATGAACCAGGTTTCGCGGATACGCTAAACCTCTACGACGTAAGCGGCCTCGCGCACTTTGAGCTGTACCGCGCCCTTGATATAGCGGGAAATCCCAGCGGCTTGGCAGTTTCGCAATCGAGCATCCGCAAACAGTTCTTGCAGCAAGTGTCTGACGCGATCGACCAAGCCGGCTCGGACCCCTGGGGCTTCGGCTACAAATGGAGCTCCGGCGACACTACTTCGCACGGCGCCGGGCTGTCGGTGATGGCCAGCGAAGCGTATTACCTAACGCAGTCCAAGAGCTACGACACCTACTCGCAAAGATGGCTGGCCAACATTTTGGGCACGAACTCCTGGGGATCGTCATTTATCGTCGGCGACGGCATCACGTTTCCGAATTGCATTCAACACCAGGTCGCCAATCTGGCGGGCGCTCTGGACGGGACGATTGGAGGCACTCCGGTACTTTGGGGCGCCGCTACGGAGGGTCCAGCGGGTTCAGCCACGTCAGGTATCGTCGACGGCATGATTTTGTGCCCGGCAAACGGAGTGGACACGTTCAAGAAGTTCAACGGAAACGCTGGAGCGTTCGACGCGTCGCAAAAAGCCGTGTATCAGGACAATATGCAGTCCTACAGCACAACCGAGCCAGCCATTGACCTGACATCGACATCGTTTCTGATGTGGTCTTGGCGGATGGCTAAGCATCCCAGCTTTTGACAGAGCTCAGGGCTTATAGCTTCTGAGAATATACCGGCTACGTAAATGCTGGCAGTGCCAACAAATGCCGCCGGGAGCGCACCAAGAACGGCACACCGATTCCCGCTTTTCCGACGCAATTCACTGCCCCGGGACTGGACACACGCGGATTCCAGTCCACTTGCGCGAGGAGAGGCGAAAGTTCAAAATTGGAGCGGAAGAAACTGGTGACTATTCCTCTTTACCCTCCAGAGGACCCTTCCGGAAAGACTCATGCTCCTTCGCACTGTCGAACAAGTTCGCCGTCTGTCGCGAATCGTGGGCGGCTTCACGCTCTTACTGATCGGCGTCGTCATGCTGGTCACTCCGGGGCCGGGCTGGCTAGTGATTCTTCTCGGGTTGGGCTTGCTCGCGGCGGAATTCGTTTGGGCCAAGCGGCTCATGGACCGCATCAAGCGTCAGGGCGAACGTGTGCGCAATGCAGTCTGGCCATCCGCAAAGAATGAACCGGTTAAGGACTCATGCGAATCGAATGAAACAGCGGAGACGTGAGCGTTGCCGTACGAATATCACTCCGTGAATAGAGGGACTTAAATTATTGAGTTTGGAGGCGCCGGCCATGAAAGCTGCATTGATCGGTCTCGGTAATATGGGTTCGGGGATCGCCAAGAGTCTGTTGCGGGCTGGGCATCAGGTCACGGTATACAACCGGACGCGCTCGCGGGCAGAAGCGCTGCTCCCGCATGGCGCGATGGTCGCGGGTTCGGTGGCCGAAGCGTGCCGCGACGAAGTCGTGTTCACGATGGTTGCGGATGACGCTGCGCTGGAAGCCTTTGTGTTTGGCGAAAACGGAATTCTAGCGTCGCTGCCGCGCGGCGCCGCGCATGTCTCGTTGAGCACCATAAGCGTCGCTTTGAGCGACCAGCTCACCACGGAACACGCCAAAGCCGGACAAGGATATTTGGCGGCACCGGTCTTCGGCCGTCCGGAAGCTGCCGAAGCGGCGCGTCTTGCCGTGGTCGTTGGCGGCGCTGAAGCGCTCGTACAAAAATGCAGGCCGCTTTTTGAAGCCATGGGGCCGAAGTTATTCGTAGTTGGAGAACGCCCTTCGATGGCCAATGTCGTAAAGCTATCAGGCAACTTCTTGATCGCTACTGTACTTGAATCGCTCGCCGAGGCTCTTGCGTTCGCGCGAAAGTCAGGAGTGGACGGAGGCGCGCTCATGGAATTTTTGACCTCAACACTGTTTAACGCGCCGGTCTATAAAACCTACGGCGAGT